>Ga0134103_1000208_pt1 | contig 74348 bp, 68 predicted proteins | sample 14_taG_2_FD_94445 | JGI IMG/M metagenome (GOLD analysis project Ga0134103, IMG submission 94445) | Switchgrass degrading microbial communities from high solid loading bioreactors in New Hampshire, USA - 14_58_20_212_A1 metaG | ecosystem: Engineered > Bioreactor > Semi-continuous > Anaerobic >...
CTAATGAGCGGCCCGGGATATGGAGACCGCTGTGTGAAATCAGTACAGGAACAGAAGCGTGTTATCGATATGTGCTTTGTCGCCCCAGGAAACGAAACACCCGGGCCAGGACCCGCGGGAATAATGTTTATACACTGCTCATTGAACTATTGTACAATAACGGAAACTATGATATGTAACCTGTAATTCATGCTGCAAACCAGCGGGTGGCTCGGGTGCTTTCGGTGACGACGGGCGACATGCTCCAACGCCCTGCTGCATACAGGCAACTGTGGAGCGTGTTAATGAGAGACCCGGGATATGGAGACCGCTGTGTGAAATCAGTACAGGAACAGAAGCGTGTTATCGATATGTGCTTTGTCGCCCTAGGAAACGAAACACCCGGGCCAGGACCCGCGGGAATAATGACGAATATCCAGTGGGTTAACGCGGAAACAAATCAAGGCAGCAGTCTGCACACTATGACCGACGATATCATGCCCGCCAGGCCGGCAATAAGCGCGATCCACACCGTACCTCTTGTCTTTTTCACCCCTATCGCGCCAAAATAAACAGCCACCGTATAAAAAATTGTTTCAGTGGAACCCATCATAACCGATAATATTTTTCCTACAAGGCTGTCCGGTCCGTATTCTTTCAACTGGCGGCTTAACAAACCCAGCGAGGCGCTCCCTGAAATCGGCCTGAGTATTGCCATTGGGACTATTTCCTCCGGTATTCCGAAGAAATTCACCACAGGTTTTAAAAGATCAACCAGAATGTCCAGAGCTCCCGATTCTTTAAATACGTTTATAGCAAGCATAATGCCGACCAAAACGGGCAAAATCCTTATAGCCGTGGCCAGGCCTTCCTTCGCTCCTTCAAGGAACGTGTCAAATACTGGCACGTTTTTCCATGCTCCGACTATAAGAATAGCAATGATAACCGCCGGGATTGCAGCTTCGGATAATACGCTCATAAATGCCATAATGCATAATCCCGCCTTTTTTCCATCAACAGAAATAAATAATAGAAAATAATCGCGATAATTGTCGATATAAACGACGATATCCATACATGCGGAAGAATTGCCACGGCGTTTGCCGAACCGGCCGCTTCACGCAGCGCAATCACATTTGTAGGTATGAACTGCAGGCATGACGCGTTAATAACGATAAACAGGACCATTGCGTCGCTTGCCGTGTCTCTCCGGTTATTAAGCTTATGCAATTCCTCCATTGCTTTAATTGCAAGAGGAGTAGCCGCGTTACCGAGACCGAGAAAATTTGCCGCGAACGTTAAAACCATCGCTCCCAGTGCGCTGTGGTTTTCAGGTACATCGGGAAACAATTTTGCGAATAAAACTTTCGAAAAATTAGTCAGTGAACGGATCAGACCGCTCTTTTGCGCTATTTTCATAACACCCGACCACAGGCACAATATACCCAATAATACAATCGAAAGCTGAACGCCTTCCTCGGCGCTTGAAATAACAGCTTTCGTAACATCGCCGAGGCGTCCCGTTACCACCGCCCAGACGACGCCGAGCAATATCATCGCCAGCCACAGATAATTCAACATATAGATACCTATAGATTTGTATTCAATTAATTCTATGATACCTGTCCGGAATGTATACATACAATGATTAAAACATAGACGGGAAGCCGAATTCGGGGTTTTTCTCCTGAGATATTTTCTGGAAGTACTACCATAAATTAAATATAAACAATCAGTAAAATTTTCAAATAAATAGTTGACGATTATTGGCATTTATGGTATTATGGCAACAAGAAATATGTCAAACTTTGTTTACAGCTTTAAGGTTAGGGGGGGTGTAATTACATATGAAATCAACAGGTATTGTAAGAAAAGTAGACGAATTAGGAAGAGTAGTGCTGCCTATCGAATTAAGGAGAACACTTGACATTGCTGAGAAGGATGCACTGGAGATTTATGTGGATGAAAATACAATCATCCTTAAGAAATATGAACCTGCATGCATCTTCTGTGATAATGCCAAGGATATTACCGTATTTAAAGGCAAAAACATTTGTCCTAATTGCCTGAAAGAACTAAAAAAAATATAAGAAAGCTTAAGGGGCGTAAACAATACGCCCTTTAAATTTTTTCCGACAACAAATCTATTCATCCCCGTTCTTTTCCCTGATATATTCCGAATATACATCGCTTTTCGAAACACCCCTGTCTTTTGCAACCTGTTTCATTGCATCCTTTAAGTTAAGACCGTGACTAATATATTGCTCTATATGATCGGTTACTGACAAAGACAAGAATTCATTTTCCGGCAGTGATTCCGGCATTTTTTCGCCTTCAACGACAAGGACCATTTCACCTTTTATGCTATCCCTCGAAGACAAGGTTTCGATTATCTTACTGAGCGTGCCGCGGATTATTTCCTCATGCGTTTTGGTTAATTCCCTGCAAAGAGCGCTTTTACGGTTTCCGAGAACGGAAAGCATATCACGCAGAACATCAAGAGCCCGGTGCGGGGTAATATAAAATACAATCGTCCTTTCTTCGGAGCGGATTGATTCGAGCCGCTTTATACGCTCTTTTTTTCTGTGCGGCAGAAAACCTTCAAAACAAAACCTTCCGCACGGAAGCCCGGATAGCACCAAACCCGTTATCAGCGCGGTCGGGCCCGGTATCATTACAACAGGAATATCGTTTTCAATCGCGAGTTTCACGATGTCCTCACCCGGGTCCGAAATACCCGGAGTTCCGGCATCAGTTACGAGCGCAACGCTGTTTCCGTTTTTCAGCCGCGAAATAAGCTCGCTGCCTCGTTCCCTCTTATTGTGCTCATAATAACTGATAAGCGGCTTTTTTATGTTAAAGTGATTGAGAAGCTTTAAAGTATGCCTTGTATCTTCAGCGGCAATAAGATCAACTCCGTTCAGCATCTTAAGAGCTCTGAAGCTGATATCCTCAAGGTTTCCGATCGGGGTAGCGACTATATAAAGACAACCGTTCTTTCCGTTTTCCATAATTATTCCTTTATTATTATAATATAACAGACGCATGCCGTGTCGCATGACAGCCTATATTCACGGCAACCGGCAGCCCTGCGATATGCGTCGGATATGTTTCTATATTAACAGCTAAAGCAGTTGTCGTTCCGCCGATTCCGGCAGGGCCTATTCCGAGTTTATTTATTTGAGCCAGCAGATTTTTCTCCAATTCCGCGATATCAGGATCTGCCGATCGCAAATCCAAAGGACGCAGCAGCGCTTTTTTCGCGAGCAGCGCGGCCTTTTCCATCGTCCCGCCTATGCCGACACCGACAATAACAGGCGGGCACGGGTTAGCGCCTGCATCACTTACCGTTTTTACTACAAATTTAACGACGCCTTCAATACCGTCCGAAGGCTTAAGCATTGCAACGGCACTCATGTTCTCACTGCCGAATCCCTTCGGCGCAACGATAATTTTAAGCCCGCTGCCGTCCACAATTTCCGTATGTATTACCGCAGGCGTGTTATCACCGGTGTTCTCGCGCTTTAGCGGGTTTTTCACAACGGAGCAGCGCAGATAACCGTTTTTATAACCACGGCGCACGCCTTCCTGAACTGCATCATACAGGCTCCCGCCAGTTATCCGGACTTCCTGCCCTACTTGCAGAAAAATGACGGCCATACCCGTATCCTGGCATATTGGCATTTTTTCTTCCGCGGCAATCCTGGCGTTCTTTATAATATTTTCAAGAACCATTCTGCCGTTTTCCGATTTTTCTGCATTCAAAGCCGCAGTCAAAGCCTTATATATGTCTTCTTTCAAATAGTAGTTGGCGTCGATGCATAATTTCTCAACCGCATCAATAATCTCCGAAACATGGATTTCTTTCATTTTATTCCTTCCCACATCAAGACTTGTCACAAAACCGTCGAATACTTATTAATCGCATGAACATCACTGATGGAAACAATTATACCTGATTAACCAAAAGTAATCAATTATACGGCGGTTTCGAAAAGCATGACTAACAAACTGCATTATTTCGTACAATAACGCGGTACAGGAAAATTAAAAATTTATCTAAAAGTTCCGTTGCACTGCCGATAATGTTTATGATAATATATTGAAAATACTTGCCGGTATTCCTTTCAGGAAACCGGACAAACACATATACTATGGTTGTTGTCCGCAGCAAATGAACTTGCCTGCCGGAAAACAATCATGGAACATTTTGGTTTTACTCGACTTATATCCAAATTTGGAATGAGAACGGAGGGTTAGAATGAATCATGAGTTTTCAAAATCGCACGTAAACATCAGACGGATTGCCGTTACAGGAATCCTGTCCGCACTTTCGATCGCACTTAATTTTACACCCATCGGCTTTATGCTGATTCCCGGGCTGCAGGTCCAAATAACGCTGATGCATGTACCCGTAATTATCGGGGCAATACTGGAAGGTCCCATAGTAGGCGCGTTTATAGGTATGATCTTCGGACTCACAAGCCTTTATACCGCGACTTATACACCTCTTCCTATTGCCTTCGCGTTTCTTAACCCGCTGGTTTCGGTTTTGCCGAGAATCCTGATAGGGATAGTTGCATACTATTCGTACAGCGCATTGAATAAAGCTTTCAAGGAAAAAGGACAGGTATTGTCGATAGGGGTATCGTCAATCCTCGCAACGGCAACAAATACAATCGGCGTTCTTGGAATGATTTACATCCTGTACGCACAACGGTTTATCGACGCCCTTGGGCTAACAGGAAAGGTTTCCGGCACTTATATTTTCGCAATGGCGTTTCCGAACGCCCCGCTGGAAATTGTGGCCGCGGTTTTGTTATCCGTTCCTGTTGTGCTTGCCATTAGGAAAATGCGCAGATAAACGAAAATACCGGGCGGCCGAAACGCCGCCCCGGTCTTAACGGAGCTGATGGAAATGGGTATTATAATCGGAATTGATATAGGCGGAAGTACGACAAAAATTATAGGATTCAAGGACAATGCGTTAATCAGCCCTATGCTTGTGCGGGCGACAGATCCTGTATCTTCACTTTACGGCGCTTTCGGGAAGTTCATGAACAGCAACAGGCTTCAGCTTAGCGATGTCGATTTTATAATGCTTACCGGTGTTGGCTCTTCTGAAGTAAAGGAACGCATTTTCGGAATTCCTACAGGTTGCGCCGACGAATTTTATTCAGTAGGGATGGGAGGCCTTTTCTTATCGGGAATTCCAAGTGCGGTTGTCGTCAGTATGGGAACCGGAACAGCCTTTGTAAAAGCCGAACAAAACAAGGTAACTCATCTAGGCGGAACCGGAGTCGGCGGCGGGACACTGCTCGGTTTATCGAATCTTATGCTGAATATCCGTAAATTTGAAGACCTGATTGAAATGGCCAGGGGCGGCAGCCTTTCAAATGTTGATCTATTTATCTCCGATATTTCCAAGGACCTTATAGTCGGCCTGCCTCCCGAAACGACTGCGTCGAATTTCGGGAAAATCAGCGATCTCGCGTCAAAATCCGATATAGCCCTTGCGATTATAAACCTTGTCTTTCAGACAATAGGAGTTCTTTCGATATTTGCCGCAAGAATCGACGGCACTAAGGATATCGTCCTGACCGGAAACCTTACAACTGTCCCGCAGTCTAAGGATATATTCAACGGTCTTACCAAACTGCACCCGGTTAACTTCCATGTGCCTGTCCATGCTGAATACGCAACAGCGCTCGGCGCGGCGATGGCATACACCCAAAAAGGCAGCTTTACTCTTATATGACTGCCTTTTTCCATACATTACATTTCAATAACGGTATATATTCCTGGTATAATAAAGATAAATAAGAAATTATCAGGTAATTTACTATTTATCTTTACTATTTAGTTTTTATCAGCAGGAAGACATGCGATGACTAATGCAGCCTGGTTTTCAAAAATCAAACAATACCTTACTGCTGCGGTAACTTCGTTTGCCGCTGCTGTTGCGTTGTTTTACATAATCTATGTCTGCGCGCTGCTGAATCCAAAGTTTTACGAAATGATTCTCACCGGAGATGAAATGCGGGATTGCTTCGAAACCATCTCCGAAATGCTGTCAATTGACGGGGAACCGGCATTTTCAGGTCAATCGATACAAAATAACGCCGTATCCCTGAGTGAAGGAATAATCCGTTATATCAAAAATCACGACATGTCTTTTTCCGATATAATACCGGAACAGGAAAAAATCGTATCGTTACGCTCAGCCGTTTCGTTCGATGAAACCGGCGTTGAACCGGACTTTCTCGGTAATTTGAAAATTCACCCATATATAATAAGTTATTTTCTGCCTGATTCGAACTCAATATACACTAATCTTCAGGCAATACAGGCGGCATATTCGGTAATAAAAATCGCTGTTCCGCTTTTGACGGCCGCGGCGCTTCTTATTATTCTGATATCCGGAAAACCTTCATATTATATACGTCTGGCAGCAGTAATATCGTGTGCCGTTTTATTTACACTGTCTTTATTCATGTATATAACGGGGAACGCATTGTTTGCATTTTCCCTTGAAAAATCCGCACCGGTCATTTTTCGCATAATAAAGCCTTTTATCGAAAAAGCTGCTTCCGCTTTATTCATACGTTCCGTTTTTGTATGCATCCTTGCAATACCTGCCGCGGTTATTTTCGGTCTAAAACCTGTCATTAACGCGTTCGACAGGTATTCCAAAACACTTGCCGTTTTTCTGGCCGTATTTATCGGAGTTTTCTTCAGCCTTTACCATAATGAACTGCGCACTTCGGTAACAAGCAAATACAGGGCATTAGCCGCGCAGAAAACCGCGGACATATTGAACCGGGACGAACAAGCCGTCCATTCCCTAATAATCAAACTTAGAGAGAAAGAAAGCGATGAACCCGTACGCAGCGCGAAAATCGTAATTTATGGATGTGACACATCCGAAAAACCTCTATGGATCAGCGCATACAGCGATGTCAACGGAGATGCCCGTTTTATTCTTCCGAAAGGATCGTTTTATGTTTACTCCGACGAATCAACCCTTCCGGACGGCTTCGTTTCTTTCGGCACCGTGCCGATAAACATAGATAAACCCGGAAGCTCATGGTACACGCTGCACATACGGAACAAAAACGAAGAACAACAGCCGTTAACCGCAGAACTCAATTAACAGGTTACGCTCCTTCATATCTCCTTTTAAATCCCCTTTTACGTGCACTGACAAAAAGCCGTACCGTTCCTTTAAAATACCAATATTTTCGCGTTTTTGCCCGATTACCGCCGAAACGCTGTTTTGCGGCACGTGAATGACTATGTTTTTTGTCTCCGCTTCTTTTACACGTTCAATCTCATCGGTAATGCGGTTCAGCCAGATGCGCGAATAAACAAGTTCGCCGAATGCCGGATGAACCGGACCTGCAAGCACTTCTCCGCCCTCACGTATTTCATCCGAACCCTGAAGCCCAATCCTTAAAATTTTTACTCCCGCATCCTCAAATAAAGGAATAATTTTTTCACACCACGATACCGCCTCACTTACGGTAAGCGGCCGGTACCTGCCCGCGGCATACTCGGCAGCAAGCTCCGTACCCCTGATTACAAGAGTCGGATAAATCCGTGCCATATCGGGTTTCTCGGCAATAAGCATTTTTGTAGTTTTAATGCTCTTTTCCAATGTGTCTGCAGGAAGCCCGATCATTACCTGGACACCAAGCATAAAACCCATATCCTTAACCATCCTGCAGGCTTTCAACGCCGTGTCCGCCGTATAACCGCGGCGGCTCCGCATCAGAACCTCGTTATCAAGGCTTTGAATGCCAAGTTCTATAACCTTTACCGGAAATTGTTTAAGAAACAGCAGCGTTTTTTCGTCAATATAGTCCGGTCGCGTGGACAGGCGTATTCCATCGACCAATCCTTCTCCAACATAGTCCTCCGCAAGCTTCAGATACCTCTGCTGTTCGGCGGGAGGAAGCCCTGTAAAACTGCCGCCGAAAAAAGCAATCTCATATGAATCCGAAGGCTTTTTCGTGCTCACGTAAGATTCTATAATGCTTCTTATTTCATCAATTCCGGGTACGTCCGCATACCCGCTTATTTTCTTTTGGTTGCAGAATACACAGTCATTCGGACAGCCTTTATGAGGAATAAAAACAGGTATGTTTATATGCCTTTTCATTCGGATTCACCCGTTATTTTGCCGAACCCGTTCTGCGCCAGTTTGTCCAGCGCGTCACTGGCAGCGTTTTGTTCTGCTTCCTTCTTTGTTTTTCCTTTTCCCGTTCCCATAACTTCTTCGTTTACCGATACCGATACGGTGAATATTTTATTATGATCGGGGCCTTTTTCGTCAATAACGGAATAACGTATATTGTACTGTCCTTTCTTCTGAATCTCTTCCTGAAGCCTCGTCTTATAGTCAAAGAATAATTCGCCCTGTATCGCCTTTATATAGTTTTCATGCAGATGTTTCCGAATAAACGCTTCCGCGGCTTCAATCCCGCCGTCGAGAAAAAGGCTTCCTATTATTGCTTCAACGGCGTCCGCAAGAATAGAAGACCGTTCCCTGCCCCCCATAGTTTTTTCTCCCTTGCCGAGAAGCAGGGCATCTCCGATTTTTAATTTTCTCGCACAGGATGACAAAGATGCTTCCGATACAACTGAAGCCCTGAGTTTTGACATTTCCCCTTCAGGCATATCGGAAACTTCTTTGTACAGGTATTTCGTAATTACAAAGCTCAATACCGAATCGCCCAAAAACTCAAGCCTTTCATTGCTGTTAAGTTTCCTGTCCTTCCTTTCATAAGCGTATGAACTGTGAGTAATAGCTTCTAAAGCTTTTTCCTTGTCTTTATAAACATAGTCAATGTTTTTTTCAAGAATGCTTATCGCCTTTTTTTCTTCCTGTTTCAAATCCACCCCTCCAATAAACCAAGGCTGGGGTAATGGGCACAGACCCATTACCCCGGCTTTTATTCGTCATATTTCTTTAACGCGATTACGGCATTATGCCCTCCGAATCCCAAAGCATTCGACAGCGCATACTTAATATCGCGTTTTCTGCCTTTGTTTGGAACATAATCGAGATCGCATTCTTCATCGGGAGTTTCAAGATGTATTGTCGGCGGCAGGAACCCGTCTCTTAAAGCCAGTGCCGTAATAATCGCCTCTATGCCTCCCGCCGCTCCGAGAAGATGCCCCGTCATTGATTTTGAAGAGCTTACCGTAAGCTTATACGCGTGATCGCCGAATACCTTTTTTATAACCGATGTTTCATTCGGATCGTTAAGCGGTGTTGATGTACCGTGAGCGTTTATATAATCCACCTGTTCAGGTGTGATCCCGGCATCCGCAATCGCGAACTGCATTGCTTTTATGCCGCCGATCCCGTCAGGATGCGGCGCGGTAATGTGATATGCGTCGCACGTACAGCCATATCCCACGATTTCGGCAATTATCTCTGCACCGCGTTTTTTTGCGTGTTCCAGTTCTTCAAGCACGATTATCGCAGCGCCTTCCCCCATAACAAAACCATCCCTGTTTTTATCGAACGGCCTGCATGCCGTTTCGGGATCAGCATTGGTGCTCATAGCCTTAGCCGAGCAGAAACCGGCGAACGACAGTTCGGTAATAGGCGCTTCCGCACCCCCTGTAATCATTACATCCGCGATGCCTGTGCGGATTACATGAAACGCATCGCCGATCGCATGGTTCGCCGTCGCGCAGGCTGTTGTCACACATTCGTTAAAACCATGTATGCCGTATCGTATCGCAACCTGGCCGGATGCCATGTTCGCTATCATCATCGGTATAAAGAACGGGCTAATGCGTGAAGGACCTTTTTCCATCATAATCTCCTTCTGTTCTTCGAGTGTTTTTATTCCTCCGATGCCCGATCCTATCAATACCCCTACGCGGAAGGGATCTTCACTGCTGAAATCAAGCCCCGACTGCTGCACAGCCATATGAGTCGCGGCCATCGCATACTGGCAGAAAAGATCCATCCTCTTGGCATCCTTTTTGTCCATAAACTTTGTCGGATCAAATTCATCTATTTCCGAAGCAACCTTTGTAGGAAAATTGCTGCAGTCTATTTTTGTCACGGTTGAAATGCCGTTTTTTCCGTTCTTAATCGCTTCCCAGAAGGTATCAATATCCTGCCCCAATGAGTGTAATACGCCCATACCTGTAATTACTACTCTTCTTTTCATGTTCATAACCTCCTCAAATGACCCAAAACATTTGCTTAAGGCCGACAATAAAGTGGTATATGTAAATGAATGCCAATTGTCAATTCCGTATAAGCAGTCCAGCCTGTGATCCGGGCATGGCATTTTTCAAAAATAAGCAGCAGTAAAACCTGAAAACTGCGGTTTATTGTTTTAAATCCGAATTTTTGTCCGACATTTCGGATAACGATTATACGTTAATAAAAAAAGCCCCACCGGAATGGGACTTTTTTTATTCGGTTTTTTAGGAGGTATGCGCTTTAATATATTCCACTGCATCTCCTACTGTTGAAATTTTCTCAGCTTCCTTGTCTGGTATTTCCAGGTCGAATTCTTCTTCAAGAGCCATTATCAGTTCAACGATATCAAGCGAATCAGCTCCCAGATCGTCTATGAAAGAGGCTTCCAATGTAACTTCATCCTCTTCGACTCCAAGCTGTTCCACAACTATTTCCTTAACTTTTTCAAATACCACACCTTTCACCCCCTTCCAGACAGGAATCATAATGAATGATATTATCAGCTTTAGTATTGCTTTCATAAAAGATAATATTACATAACCATTCCACCGTCAATATTTATTACCTGCCCCGTAATGTACCTGGCGCCGTCCGATGCAAGGAAGCATACTGCGTCGGCCACTTCTTCGGGAGTCCCGGCCCTTTTCAAAGGAACCATCGCAATATATTTTTCCTTGATTTCATCGGTTAATGCATCCGACATATCAGTCAATATGAAACCGGGAGCTACGGCATTGCACGTAATTCCCCACGGACCAAGCTCTTTTGCCGCAGATTTTGTAAAGCCGATCATGCCAGCTTTTGATGCCGCGTAATTCGCCTGGCCCGCATTGCCCATAAGTCCGACAACGGATGTAATGTTAATTATCGTCCCGTGCCTTTTTTTCATCATTGGTTTCACTGCCGCTTTCGTGCATAAGAAAGCGCTTTTGAGGTTTATATCAAGAACGCTGTCCCAATCCTCCTCGGTCATCCTCATAAGCAGCTTGTCACGTACAATTCCGGCGTTATTCACAAGAACATCCACGGATCCGAATTCACTGACAGCAGTATCAATGAGTTTTCTCGCGTTTTCATCGATACTGATATCCCCTATTACCGCTTTTACGCGGTAACCTTTTTCAAGGAACTCTGATTCCGTTTTCAGTACTGTTTCGGATGTTCCGTTTATAACTACGTTTGCGTTCAGAGAAGCAAATTTTTCGGCAATGGCTTTACCCAGACCCCTGCTTGAGCCTGTGACCACAACCGTTTTCCCCGAAAAATCCATCCTGACATCACCCCTTTAAAACCTTCAGCGTCTGTTCTAGCGAACTGATATCTTCGACATTCAATGCTGTAACGTTTCTGTCAACTTTCTTTATAAAACCTGATAATACCTTTCCCGGCCCTATTTCCACAAATGTATCGACGCCCTTCGCAATCATGTTTCTTACGCTGTCTTCCCATAAAACCGGGCTGTAAACCTGGTGAACGAGCGTATCCTTAACCTGGCTTTCCGAAGGCACAATTTCGCCGTTCACATTCGCAATTACGGGTATTCTCATTTTTCTCAAGTTTATATACTCAAGCTCGGCTTTCAATTTTTCACCGGCAGGAGCCATCATGCTGCTGTGAAATGGCGCGCTTACCGACAGCGGAACGGCTCTTTTCGCTCCCTTCTCAAGCGCAATTTCGGCTGCCTTTTCAACCGCTTTCACTTCGCCGGCTATAACAATCTGCCCGGGGCAATTGAAATTAACGGGCTCAACGATTCCATAACTTTTTGCCAAAGCGCATACATTCAGGACCTCTTCCCTGTCCATTCCAAGTATCGCTGTCATTGAACCAACGCCCTGCGGAACGGCTTCCTGCATGAACTTCCCGCGTTTACGTACAAGCTTCACGGCATCGGTGAATGAAAACGTGCCTGAATAAACATGCGCGGTATACTCTCCAAGGCTTAGTCCCGCCGTAAAATCGGCTTCAATTCCGCTTTCAATAACCGGCTGCAGGCATGCGGCACTTGCTGTAAGTATTGCGGGCTGCGTATTCTCTGTTATTCTAAGTTCTTCATCGGTACCCCTGAACAGCATTTCTTCCATATCAATTCCGAGGGCATCCGAAGCCGCTTTTACAATTTCCATCGCTTTCGGATACCGCTCGCATATTTCCTTCGCCATACCGGTATACTGTGCGCCCTGTCCGGGAAAAACAAAAGCTATTTTACCCATATATATACCTCCAGCTATTATCCACAGCTTAATGCTGCTGGTTTTTTCCCCATATATAATAAATCGCGCCGCATGTAAGGCCGCCGCCAAAAGCGACCATAACGAGCGAATCCCCGTTTTTCAGCCGTCCTTCGCGTGATGCGATATCAATCGCAACAGGTATTGAAGCCGACGAGATGTTTCCTGTTTTATCGAGGATGACCATTACCTTGTCATCGTCTATTTTCAGGCGCTTTGCTGCTCCATTGATTATCCTGATATTGGCCTGGTGAGGAATAATCATATCAATATCCTGCGGTGTTTTCCCCGCCATTTCCAGTACCTTTCTCGTAGAATCTGTCATCGCGCGGACAGCGAAAGTAAATACTTCGCTTCCGTCCTGCCATACGCTGCGATACATTCCGCTCGGCCTTCTTTCCTTGTCTTCTTCCGAAATATAACAGCATGGTATTGTAAGGTTATATCCAAGGTCGCCGTAAGAATACAGGACGCTTTCCTTTATTCCGTACTCCCCGGGTACTTCCCCGAGTACAACTGCGCCTGCCGCATCGCCGAACAGAATGCACGTATTCCTGTTACTGTAATCGGTTACACGGCTTAACCCCTCGTTCGATACAATAAGAACATGGCGGTAATAACCTGTTTTGATAAACTGCTCTGCTGTCGCAACAGCGTAAACAAACCCCGTACACGCGGCATTCAGATCGAACGCCGCTGCATTTTTAGCGTTTATATCCCTCTGTATAAGGCAGGCCATCGACGGTGACAAAAAGTCCGGAGTTTCGGTTGTAACGATAATTAGATCTATGTCCATCGGAGTAAGCCCTGCATCTTCAATTGCGAGTTTCGCGGCCTCGGCGCCCATCGTGTAAGACGGGATTCCTTCCTTTAATATATGCCTCTGCTTCATTCCCGTCCTTCTTACAATCCATTCGTCCGACGTATCCACCATTTTCTCAAGATCGTGGTTTGTCAATAAATCAGGCGGAAGAAACATACCTGTGCCAAGAATGCCAACACTTAAATCATGCATCAATTTTTACCTCCATCGCGGAAAACTTCTGCTGGATTTTGTCGATAAAAACGCTTTTAGTCAGATTACACGCATTCAGTATTGTATTTCTTATGGCTTTTGATCTGCTGTTGCCGTGGCACTTATACACAAGCCCGTTGACCCCGAGAATCGGAGTTCCGCCTGCTATTTCCGGATCAACACTGTCCTTCAGACTCTTCAAATGCGCCCTAACAAATAAAGCTGATAATTTTGTAAAAATACTGCTGTTATATATACGCTTAATATGATGAAAAAGGTATTTCCCGGCCCCTTCCATCATTTTAAGCATCGCATTTCCCGTGAAACCGTCGCAGACCGCTACATCTACAATACCTTCAGCAATATCGCGGCCTTCTATGTTGCCGATAAAATTTATATCGCACTTGCTTAAAAGAGAGAAAGCTTCTTTAAGAACTTCATTACCTTTCTCTTCTTCAGTTCCTACGTTAACAAGTCCAACGCGCGGATTTGCTATATTGTAAACCTGCTGCATGTATATTGAGCCCATCACGGCAAACTGGGCATAATTGACAGGCCTGCAGTTCGTATTCATTCCGGCGTCAATAATCATCGCACCGCCGCTTAATGAAGGGACTACCGGCGCCAAAGCGGGCCTTATAATACCAGGTATTCTTCCGGCGATCAGAAGGGTTCCCGCAAGCAGCGCTCCCGTGCTTCCGGCGGAAATAAACACCTGGCCTTTGTTTTCCTTTATTTTCTTAAGCCCAATCACCATCGACGAATCCTTCTTATGTTTTACCGCTTCGGTAGGTTTGTCTTTGTTTGTAATAACCTGCGGGGCATGGGTAATGAAGATCCGGTCATCCGGATAATCCTGCCGATTCAGTATCTTACGTATTTCATCTTCAATCCCGATTAGTTCCATATCAAAACCGGTTTTCGAGTTTACTGCGTCAACGCAGCCTTTCACAATCTCGTAGGGAGCGTAGTCTCCTCCCATAGCGTCTACCATGATTCTCAACTTATCCACTCAGCCTTTCCGGACAATGATATACCATCACATAAAAATTTTATTCGGCTTTATCACTTACCTGTTTATCTTCATTGTTGCCAATTGCTACAAGAATAAACTTTCCCCTGAAAACTTCCTTCTGTTTATGGTATATCATTACCCAGACAATGTAGTTCCTCTGCCTTGCCTGCCGGACAGTCGCCTTCGCGACAAGCCTGGAACCGGCATATACCGGAACTTTGTATTTGATATTCGCAATGCCGACAAGAGCTACTTCAGCGTCTATAACCGCAATCGCGAGAGACTCCGCAAAAGAGTATATGAAATGTCCCCTTACGATTTTGGAGTGTTCAAAAACCATCTGTTCGGTTGTGTCAAGAATTGATATGCCGTTTTTACCTAATTGTATTTCAACAATTTCGCCAATAATTTCATCAGCATGAAGCGCTCTTACTTTTTTGTGGTTCTGCGCCGCGACATCGCGGATCCTTTTCCTTAATTCCGGGATTCCAAGCTCGAGCCTGTCGAGACGTATCGTAGGTATGCTTACGTCAAGATACTCGGCAATATCCTCGTCTGTCATGAACGGATCTTCTTTCAGTTTGTTAAGAAGTTTGGTCTGCCTTTCCTTTTTCGCCTGTGAACTTTTATTCAATTGTCACACCCTGCTTTCTAAAGTATATATACTGTTTCACGTCCGGTAATCAGGTGGTTTAAGCCGCAATCCTTACCGGCACAGGTGTATTATTATCTGACTATAAATTATTACCTGATAATATATCCTGTTAATAAATAGTATAAACTATTTATTTAAGTAATGCAATATTCGTTTTTTAAAAGCTGAAAAAATTACCTGGCATAGTTGTTGAAAAAAACGAATCAGAACCAGTGATATGCTCCGAAGCCTAGCTGCATGCCGGTAGCTGCGGAGCAGGTTAATTGCCCGGGATATGAAAGAGGATCGCTCAGGTCTATTCTTTTATTTTTGTGATGTTTTCTTTAACATACTGATAACCGGATATAACGGTCAATATTACCGAAATCCAAAGAAGGTACTGCCCTATCGGCAGGGATATGACAAGTGAAAAGGGGTGGTTTTTTATAAGTATAAGTACAATCGCAACCATTTGCGTGAACGTTTTTGCCTTGCCGAGGAAACCCGCCGGGATAACAACCTCATTCTTTGCCGCAAGTATGCGTATGCCCTGTACAATAAATTCCCTTGAAATAATGATGATAACAGCCCATGCCGAAACTTCGTCCAATTGAATTAAAGCAATAAGAGCGGAAACAACGAGCAGCTTATCGGCAATCGGATCAAGGAATTTCCCGAGCACGGTAATACAGCCTTTTTTTCTTGCAATAATACCATCAAGCAAATCGGTAAGAGCTGCAGCCACAAAAACAAATGCCGCGATAAATCTGCCGGTTTCAGGAGAAACGGGAACAAGCAGCACATTGTTTCCAACAGGCAGGATAAACAACAGAAAAACGGGAATCATTAATATTCTCAAAAATGTAAGCTTGTTCGGTAAATTCATTTTGACCACCTTTCAGCGCTGCCGGCAAAACTTAAGTCATTTTTAAGCTTCCTGCCTGTGGCCGATAAGATCCGTGCCGTCTGCGGAAACAATTTTTACCATTACAAAATCCCCCGTTTCAACAGGATCCGGAGAAGTAAAATAAATAACGGGATCAATTTCGGGAGCTTCCGCATAAGATCTTCCATAGTAGAAAATGCCGTCGTCGGCCACACCTTCGACAAGAACCTCATATACTTTACCTATTCTTTTTTTCAGCCTTGCTTCCGCTACATCCTGCTGAACAGCAAGTATCCTGTCACGTCTTTGAAGTTTGACCTCTTCATCAACCTGGTTCTTCATAGCATAAGCCGGGGTGCCTTCTTCACGTGAATACGCAAAAACGCCAAGCCTGTCAAATTGGTATTTCTTAATAAAATCTACGAGAATCCCGAAATCTTCTTCAGTTTCCCCCGGAAAACCCGTGATCAGTGATGTTCTTAATATTATTCCGGGGACTTCTTTTCTTAACCTGGTTAATAATTCGGCTAAAGCATTTTTTCCGCATTTTCTTCCCATCAGTTTCAATATTTTGTCCGATGCATGCTGAATCGGTATATCAAGATATTTTAAAAGTTTCGGATTTCTTTTAAATTCTTCCGCCAGTTTATCGGTTATTCTTTCAGGATAACAGTAAAGGAGCCTGATCCATTTCACTCCGTCTATATCGGAAAGCATGCGTACAAGATCGACTATCCTGCTTTCCCCGTACAAATCTTCTCCGTAACGGCTCACATCCTGGGCAACAAGGACTAATTCCTTTGCGCCGCTGCCGGCAAGATACTCGGCCTCTTTCACAATGCTTTCGAATGTCCTGCTTCTGTAAGCCCCTCTTAAACGCGGTATGACACAATAAGTGCAGTGGTTGCTGCATCCCTCGGCTATTTTCAGGTATTGGGAAGGACCGCTGCTTGAAAGCATGCGCGTATTGTCCAGATACCCGATATCTCGCGGCTCATCCGTAAAAACCCTTCTTTCAGGTTTTTCACCGATACATTGTTCTATTGCCTTTTGTATTTCGGCAATATTACCCGTACCAAGAACAAGATCAACCTCAGGTATTTCCGAAACTATTTCTTCACGGTAACGCTGAGCTAAACACCCTGTAACGGCCAATACTTTCAGTTTTCCGTATTTTTTAAGTTCCGCGGTTTCAAGTATCGTGTCAACGGCTTCCTCTTTAGCGTCGTTTATAAACGCGCATGTATTTACAATTATAACGTCAGCTTCTTCTATATCGGTTGTTATTTCGCACATACCCTGTTTCAACATGCCCAGCATTATTTCACTGTCGATTAAATTCTTAGGGCATCCAAGGGATATGCAGGCTAGTTTTACAGTCATTCTTATCCTCCGTCTCTCATTCATTCAGTATATTATCACAAATTCAAACCGCTGAACAGACCAAACATTCAGATATGACATCTGTACTACATGACATCATAAACTATTACCGATATACTGTCATTTTATGCTATGCCGCCCAAGGAAACGAAACACCCGAGCCAGGACCCGCGAGAATAATGTAATACAACCAGCGGGTGGCTCGGGTGTTTTCGATGAAGACGGGTGACAAGAAACTAGAAATTCAGCATCGAAACTCTGAGAATTCCTTCCATGCTTAACAACTGCTTAATTATTTCATCGGGAACTTCAACATCGACGCTTACGAATGAAACCGCTTTTCCGCCTTTTCTGTTACGGCTCCACTGCATGGCAGCGATATTTATGTTATTTGAGCCAAGCAGCGTGCCAACCTTCCCTATTATTCCGGGAACATCCATGTTCTGAATTGCGATAACATGCGGTGTAGGCTCAAAGTCAAGCTTGTACCCGAAGAAATCGACGATGTGTATCACATTCTTTGAAAATACCGTTCCCGATACCGAAAGTTCCTTTTCCCGTGTTATAAATTTAACGGTGATTAAATTCGTGTATTTGTCAAGTGTTGTACTCTTGCTCTCCGTAAGCTGCACGCCAAGTTCTTTCAGCTTAAGTTCGGCATTAATGTAGTTGACCTCGTTATCACCCATGCTCTTCAGGAAACCTTTCAGTGCGGAAAGTGTTATTGATTTCGTATCTATTTGCGCAACGTCACCGCTGTATATAACCTCAATCTTTATAACCCTGTTGTGTTCAGCCTGGTAGTAAATGCTTCCAAGTTTTTCGGCCAGTTCAAGGTACGGCTTGAGTTCCTCAACATTTCCGGATATAGGAGGCATATTAACCGCAGCAACAAACTCACCGTTCAGAACCTTGTCTATAAGCTCGGCAACACCTATACTTACGTTATAGCTCGCCTCTTTCGTAGATGCGCCCAGGTGCGGTGTAAATACGACGTTATCCAAATCAAGAAGCGGATTCCAGTAATCCTGCTCTTCAGGTTTTTTTGTAAAATCAGGTTCTTTCTCCTGAACATCGAGCGCCGCTGCCGCTACATGCCCTTCCACGAGAGCATTATACAACGCTTTTTCATCAATCATGCCGCCGCGTGCTACGTTTACTATGCGCACGCCTTTCTTGCACATCTTAAGCTCTTTTTCTCCAATTAACCCCATAGTTTGCGGGCTTTTTGGAATATGGAGGGTAATCAAATCCGAGATTTTCAGAAGGTCTTCAAGGGTTTCACATCGTATTATGCCCAGTTTGGTAAACCTGTCGTCGGACGCGTACGGATCATATCCGACAACCTTCATGCCTATTCCTTTAAGCTTTCTTGCAACAATGGAACCGATCTTTCCGACGCCTATTATACCGGCGACCTTGCCTTCAAGTTCTTCACCTACAAACTTGTTTCTTCTGAAATCCTTATGTTTTGCAGCATAATGAGCCTGGGGGATATTTCTGAATATTGAGAAGGCCAATGCGACTCCCATTTCAGCGGCTGCCATTATATTTCCTTCGGGGGTATTTACAACAGCTATACCGCGTCTCGTACACTCTTCAACATCAATATTATCTACGCCATTTCCTGCTCTTCCTACCGCTTTAAGGTTTTTTCCGCGTTCGATAACATCTTTTTTCACCTTTGTAGCGCTTCTTACAATAAGTGCGTCATATTTTTCAATTACTTCGAGCAATTCCTCATGCGATATTCCAAACGGAGTATACACTTCATGCCCTTTGCTTTTCAAGTATTCAATACCCTCGGGCGCCATTTTGTCCGTTACGATTATTTTTGCCACATTTATCCCTCCATTAAATGAATAAAGTCAAACCTGTTCGTTTGACCTCTGATTTTAACTATGAAACAGCATATAATAATAGCGGATTTCCGCTATAATTATAAATAAACTGTCTCTGTCCTTTTGCCTGAGAGATACACCCTGCTTTTATAAGCACGGGTTTGCCCCTTCGGCGCCATTTCATGGTCTCTCCAGAGGCCCGTCCGATTGAAGTCTTGTAACCTGAGAGGTTTACTCCTTCGGTGTGCCTTCCGGCACTCTCCCTCAACCTTCATCCGGCTGTATTAGGTTTGCTGGATATAATATTATCTTTTATTATATTCTTCCTAATTAAAAAGTCAATAGTATATGTTAATTTTTTATCAATCTTTTTTGTATGCGTGTAATGAAAAGCAGCGGCTATGATATGTGTTTTTCTTCAATTGCGGCAATCCTTCCTCCCGACAGCAGGATATCGAATAAACGGTAACTGCCGTTTTCGCAGCTTAATGTTTCATCTGTCAGAAGATTAACGATCTCCGTCCCATAAGGACTCATATATTTATCATCAAGTATGTATATAACAAAGCTCTCCGGTACCGTGAACAATTCTTCCGTCAAATCATTGTTCCTGATATATACGCCCGTGTCTTCGAAAACCTGGTTTATTCCATCCTCTGCGGAGGCTTTTGTTGCATCTTCTCCCCAAAAGCACTCCACAAAATCAAGCGCTACCGTTATCTGACCGTTTTCTCTCTTTATATGCCTGATATAAGCCGTTCTTTGCTCAACATCCGGAAGAAGCCCGATCGTATTTTCAATTATGCCGATTCTTTTTTCATGCTCCCTTTGCCTATATTCTATCTCATCAAGGGCCGTGTCCGCGTTTGCCGTTTGCCCCGATGATGAAAGCATGTCTTCTGTTTTCTTTTTCTGCGTTTCCATATCCGTGCTAACGCTGACAATTTCAGAACGAATCTGCGCTATGTTTTCATTAATCGCCTTGACTTTTTTATTTAACTCATTTATTCTGCTGTTCTGAACTATAATTGCCGAAATCAGTCCGATAATTATCAGTAACGCGATCAGTAAAGCTGTTTTATTCTTCACCAAAACTCCTCCTAACCGCAAGGCTTTCCCTGCTGCGTCTGCCTTATATAACTTCTCCGGAACAGCGCTTTTTTTGTAACTTCGGTTATCAGCTGAAGCGGATTGATTTGCTGCACGGCTTTTTTCCAACCATATACATTATAATACAATATTTAACATATAATTAAAACCATATGCCAAACATAAGGAATGAAAAATTCACAGACATGTACAGACATACAATGAAAACGGATAGCATATCCGCGGTAAACCCCTGGATGGAGATTTATAATAAGACTTAATAAGTACTGCCGAAGATATTATCATTCTTTATCGTAACACCCATAAGAAGCGTTCCGGGCATAAGCTCGGGATTCAGGTAAGCTTTCGGATTTGTCGAAACAAGCCTGTCAATCGTATACGTATTATCTTTATTCTTTAATAGCACAACGCGTTCCCCGTGCAGTGTAACTTCGACAAAAGACATTTCGCTGCGGGCGTCATAAAATATCTGTTCATACGGAACAATTGAATAAATCAAGCATTTCCACTTCCTTCCGCCCGCATTCTTGCTTCATTGATATATGAATCAAGCTTTTTAAGAGCGCTTGAAAGCCCTCCGACTTCATCTATTATTCCGTGATCCACCGCTTCCTGCCCGAACAGAATGGTTCCCACATCGTTAGCGAGCTCGCCGGTCTTAAGCATTAATTTTCTGAAGTTTTCCTTTGAAATATTTGAATTCTTTGAAACAAATTCAACAACTCTTTCCTGCATCCTGTCGAAATATTCGTACGTTTGCGGAACCCCTATAACCATGCCGCTTAATCTAAGGGGATGAATCGTCATTGTCGCGGACGGCGCAATAAACGAATACCTCGTTGATACTGCCATAGGAACTCCGATGCTGTGCCCGCCTCCCAATATCAATGATACGGTCGGTTTTGACATGCTTGAGATCATCTCCGCTATCGCGAGGCCGGCTTCAACATCCCCGCCCACGGTATTGAGCACAAGAAGCAGCCCGTCAATATTCGGATCTTCTTCAATCGCTACAAGCTGCGGTATCACGTGTTCGTATTTCGTGGTCTTATTCTGCGGCGGCAGCACGAGGTGCCCTTCAATCTGTCCTATAATAGTCAGACAGTGAATATTTCTGCCTTTTTCCTGTACGGTTACCGTACCCATTTCTTTTATCTTATCAATTTTATCTTTTTCATTATCGGACTTTTTATCATCAGCCTGGTTAACAAAAAACACCTTTGATTCCAAATGGAAACCTCCATGTATATTTTGTCTTTCATAAGTATGATCGTATTCAATGTGAAATATTCATTATCGCGTACTTATAACAAAAAAGTGGTATAAAGATACCATAACTGAAGGGATATCAAGGTTTGAAACTTCCTTTCCTCCATTGGCCTGCCGGTTACCCTTAAACAGCCTGGAGTACCGTCAGACAGGCTGGAAGAAATGGCGGACAAGGCAATAGGCGGAGACAGATACACCATGGGAAATTTCTTCCGCTTAAAAAAGAGTGATGTGCTTAATATTTTGAATCTTGCAAACAAATAACAAATAAAAGGTGCTGCCGGATATATCATGCGATACCATGCAGCACCTTTTTTTAATATTTGCTTTTTAATATTCGCTTTCTTTCAGAATAACATCGTGGGCTCCGCCTTCTATTATACTTGTCGACGAAACAATAACAATTCTCGCGGTCTGCTGAAGCTGTTTCACCGTTCTTGAACCGCAGCTAGACATTGTAGAGCGGATTTTACTGAGTGTTACGTCAAGGTTATCCTTCAGTTTTCCGGCGTAAGGCACATAGCTGTCAACGCCCTCTTCAAATTTCAGGTTCGTGCTTTCACCGAGGTCGTATCTCTGCCAGTTTCTTGCCCTGTTCGAACCTTCACCCCAGTATTCTTTAACATAGCTGTTGCCCCGTTTTACTTTCTTGTTAGGGCTTTCATCAAACCTTGCAAAATAGCGGCCCATCATTACAAAATCCGCGCCCATCGCGAGCGCGAGCACTATATGATAATCGTGAACTATGCCGCCGTCCGAACATATCGGTATATAAACGCCGGTTTTTTCATAATATTCGTCGCGGGCTTTCGAAACTTCTATAACGGCACTTGCCTGGCCGCGCCCGATTCCCTTTTGTTCACGCGTAATACAAATCGAACCGCCGCCAATTCCGACTTTTATGAAATCTGCTCCGGATTCGGCCAGATACAAAAACGCTTCCCTGTCAACGACATTTCCTCCGCCGACTTTCACATCCGGGAAATTGCTTTTAATATACTGAATCGTTTCTCTCTGATATTCTGTGTATCCGTCGGAAGAATCGACGCAAAGAACATCGACCTCGGCATCAAGCAAAGCCGGAACCCTTTCCTTATAATCACGCGTGTTTATCCCCGCGCCTACCATAAGCCTTTTCTTCGCATCTTGAAGCTGTTCGGGGTTTTGTTTGTGATCATCGTAGTCCTTTCTGAAAACGAGGTACTGAAGATTGCCGTCACTGTCGACGATAGGCAGGCAGTTAAGCTTGTATTCCCAAATAATATCGTTCGCTTCGCTCAACGTTATTCCAAGCTTGCCAACAATCAAATCCTTAAGCGGAGTCATGAAATCCGCTACCTTTTTATCGAGCGGATCCCTGGTTAAACGGTAATCACGGCCGGTTACAATGCCCAACAGCTTTCCCGTCGCAGTTCCATCTTCCGTAACTGCTATCGTTGAATGCCCGGTTTTTTCCTTTATTTCAAGGACGTCTTTAAGAGTGTGGTGTATCGATACGTTTGAATCACTGACAACAAATCCTGATTTGTGTTTCTTGACTTTCCTGACCATTTCGGCCTGGCTTTCTATCGGCTGGGAACCATAGATAAATGAAAGGCCTCCGCACTTTGCAAGCGCGATTGCCAATGTGTCGTTCGAGACTGACTGCATTATCGCGGATACGATTGGTATGTTCAGTTTCATCGAAGGTTCCTGTCCTTTTGAGAACTTTACAAGAGGTACGGACAAATCTACATTGGCCGGGGAGCAATCCTTTGTTGTAAGATTGGGCAGCAGTAAAAATTCGCTGAACGTTCTTGATACCTCTTCGTATATGATTGCCATTGTCTTCTCCTCCTTTTCCATAAGATATTTTCAGCATTCCGCATCAGGCATAACAGATAAATTTTCACTATCTTATAAAATTTGAATTTATTTGTCAAGTCCCTTTTTCAGCCTGACAGTGCTAATAAATCGGCAGGCCTCGTCTATGCAAATAAGGCATCTACAAATTCGACCGGATTGAACGGCTGAAGATCATCTATTTGCTCGCCCACACCTATAAATTTAACGGGCAGGCCGAGTTCGGATTTTATTGAGACGACGACGCCTCCTTTGGCCGTCCCGTCAAGTTTTGTCAGCACAAGGCCCGTTACGCCCGATGCTTCCGTAAAGCTTTTTGCCTGCGATACCGCGTTCTGTCCCGTAGTCGCGTCAAGAACAAGGAGTGTTTCAATATCGGCGTCAGGCAGTTCGCGCTTTATTATCCTGAAAATCTTTTTAAGTTCTTCCATCAGGTTTTTCTTCGTATGCAGCCTTCCTGCCGTATCGCATACAATAACATCAAAATCCCTGGCTTTTGCGGCAGCAATGGCATCATATACGACCGCGGACGGATCCGAACCTTCCGTATGCTTGATTATCTCAACTCCCGCCCTTTTTGTCCATATCTCAAGCTGATCTATCGCAGCGGCGCGAAAAGTATCCGCGGCTGCTACAAGCACTCTTTTCCCCTGTTGCTTTAACAAATTGCATATTTTCCCTATTGAAGTTGTTTTCCCAACGCCGTTAACCCCAAGTACCACAATAACCGATGGTTTTGTTCCAAGTCTCAACATCGGCTGTTCTTTCCCGACAATATTCAGGAGTTCTTCTTTCAATATGTTTTTTACTTGAACCGCGTCCGTGATTTTTTCTTTTTTCACTCTTGTTTTTATTTCTTCTATTATTTTAAGCGATGTATCAACACCGATATCCGATGTGATAAGTATCTCTTCGAGTTCTTCAAACAGTTCTTCATCTATCTTTCCGAATGACATGAGGAGATTGTCTATCCTTTTTGTTATGTTGTCCCTCGTTTTTTTCAGGCCGTTCTTAAGTTTGCTGAAAAAATTCATTGGTTTATTCCTCCGTTTTCTGTACTGTCCACTTGCGTAATTAGATTAATGTTCGAATTTAAAAAAGAAAAAACTTACGCGGGTTGTTTATCGTTTATTATCCTGCCCCTGCTTTTTTCATATCATCAAGTTTCAGCGAAACAACGGATGAAATTCCATATTCCTGCATTGTAACACCGTACAATGCGTCTGAGTACTCCATTGTCCCTTTTCTGTGCGTAATGATGATAAACTGAGTCGTATCGGTAAATTTTCTGATATACTCGGCAAATTTATACACGTTCGCGTCATCCAGGGCTGCTTCAATTTCATCAAGAATACAGAACGGTACGGGGCGCATTTTTAATATCGCGAACAGCAGGGCTATGGCTGTCAGCGCTCTTTCACCGCCGGAAAGAAGAAGCATGCTCTGCAGTTTTTTCCCGGGCGGCTGCGCTATTATTTCTATCTCGCTTTCAAGAACGTCTTCCGGGTTTACAAGAATTACCTCAGCCCTGCCTCCATCAAAAAGCTCCCTGAAAACCATGTTGAAATTGTAGTTGATTTTCTGAAACTCTTCAAGAAACTGCTTTTTCATAATTGATGTCATTTCCTGGATAACACGGTTCAGGTTTTCTTCCGACTTTATAAGGTCATCTTTCTGGGCTGTGAGGAAACGGTAGCGCTCCATCGTCTTGCTGTAATCTTCAATAGCCGACACGTTTACCGGACCAAGCTCCCGTATTGCCGCTTTAAGTTCGTTTATCCTTTCCTGCATCTTCCTGACGCTTTGTATTTCTTTTCTGTATTCCGCCGCAGTCTGATAGGTTAACTCATACTCGTCCCACAAACGGTTCTGAATGGCCTCAAGCTCGGTCTGGAATTTTGCCTGCCTGACTTCCAGTTTGCCGTACTCCTCCTGCAGTGCACGGATTGTTTCGTTATGCTCCGACAATGTATCCACCATCTGTGATACATCTTCTTCAAGGACGGAAACCTCATCCTGAAGTGCCTCAAACTTAAGGCTTTTTCCGGTTTTTATTTCGTTATATCCCTGTATCTTTTGTTTTATGCCGGAAATTTCCGATTTTAACGCTTCTATCCTTTCATTGTTTTTCACCTGTGCTTCAAGCCTTTTTTGAATGTTTTCGGCAAGAAGCTTCTTTTCTTCATTCAACCGCTCTATCGTTTCCTTTGTTTGATTTATGCTTTCGATTATCGAATTTACGGATACCTTATAATCGTTTATATCCATGTGAACCGCGTCGCGGCTTGCCTGCTCTTCCTTGTTTTTCAACTGATTTTCTTCAATCGTTTTTCTGAGCAGTTCTATACTCTCTTCAATTGACGAAAGCTTTTTCTGCTCCTGTTCTATATCCTCTCCGATAGATTTAATATTTGTCCCAAGCTCATTGTACTCAACCTGCAGCATATCCTGCCTTGCGGCCATATTCCCGATACTCTCTTTTACGCCTGAAACAAACTGTTCCTGTTTTAAAACAACTAATTCCTGCTCCTGGTAATTTTTGCGGAGTCGGTTTATATTTTCCTCCATTTCAACAAGCTGCGCCGCTTTTACTTCACAGTCGGCTTCAAGCTGTTTATTTCGTTTTGACAATGCTTCAGCTCTTTTTTCCAGTTCCCTTATCAGGCGGCTCCTGCTTAAAAGGCTTGATGTTTTTGAAGGCCTGCTTCCACCTGTTATAGAACCTCCGGGGTTTAATATTTCCCCGTCCAATGTAACAACGCGAAAACTGTAGCCGTATTTTTTGGATATCGCTATCCCGTCGTCGATATTGTTAACAACAACCGTTCTTCCGAGAAGGTTAAGAATAATATCCCTGTATGTCTTTTTGCACTGAACCATGTCCGGCGCAAGACCCAAAAAACCTTTCTCCTGCTTAAGCTCATTTACCGTATTCTGATCGAGCACACGCGGCTTAACGGATGAAACAGGCAAAAAGGTAGCCCTGCCGATATTGTTTGCCTTTAAGTACTCAATTATCGCTTTGGCCGTCAGTTCATCCTTAACTACAATATTCTGCAGGGCTGTGCCCAGCGAAACCTCGATAGCCGTCTCATAACGTTCATTAACGCTGATCAATTGGGCCAGCGCGCCGTAAACGCCGCCGCCGAAGCCGCCGTTTTCACCGCATGCCTTAAGGACAGCTCTGACACTGTGCTGGTAACCTTCAAGGCTGTTTTCCATATCCGATAAAACTTTCCGGCGCGAATTTGCGCTTTGAAGCTCCTGCAGCACTTTATTCTGTTCATCCCTCAGCTGTTCAATCTCACTTTTCCCCTGTTCGAAGCAGCGTTCCTTTTCGCTTAATTCTTCCTTCTGTTTTGCGAGCAGTTCCTTTGCTTTTTGCAAATTATTAATCTCTTCTTCGAGGCGAAGGCTTTCCTGGTCGCGATCAAGCATTATTTTCCTGATCTCGTCGCTTACCTTCCGCTGTCTTTCCTCCAAAGTCTTTTTCTCATTTTTCAGGCTGTTAAGCCTTGTCCTCGATTCGGACAAATCGTCAAGCTTATCCATTACCTCCTGCTTCATCAGTTCAATTTCACGTTCTTTTTCACCAAGGCGGGCAATGATTTCACTGAGCTTTTGCTCCGCCCGGGCAAGCAGGTTCGAGTAGTTTTCGTGTTCGCGTTCCAGGTTTTCAAGCCTTTTGTTCCTTTTTTCAATGTCCCTGTCAATCGCTTCTATCCTGGCTTTTGTCCCTTCAATGTCCTGATCTGCGGCAATATTGCCCGATTCAAGGCTTTTAATCTTTTCTTCGTTAATTTGAATGCGGTTTTCAAACCGGCCTGTTTCCCTGTCTATCTCAAACAGCTCATTTCGGATAGCTTCAAGGTCATTCTTAAGCTTTTCCAGACGTTCGGCTTTTTCACGGTTCTCCTGCTTCTTTTTCTCAATACGCTCGTTTTCATTTTGAATGTCCTGCCGGATTTTACCGAACAGGTCTTCCATTTCCCTGATTTTAGCCTGGTTCTTTTCTATACTGTCAAGGTACATCGAAACTTCCAATTCCTTCAGTTCGCCGCTGAGCTCAAGGTATTTTCTCGCTTTTTCGGCTTGATCCTTAAGAGGCTCCAACTGGGATTCGAGTTCCATAATAATATCGTCTATCCTGAGAAGGTTCTGTTTTGTATTCTCAAGCTTTTGCAGCGCTTCTTTTTTTCTTGCCTTGTATTTCATTATACCGGCCGCTTCTTCAAAAATAGCGCGCCTGTCTTCGGAGCGTGTGCTTAAAATCTCGTCTATCCTGCCCTGTCCGATTATCGAATACCCTTCCTTGCCTATGCCCGTATTCATGAACAATTCATGGATATCCTTCATCCGGCACAATGTTTTATTAATATAATATTCGCTCTCTCCTGAACGGTATACCCTGCGCGATATGGTAATTTCAGAATAATCCAACGGTATTGTTCTGTCCGAATTGTCGAGCGTAAGTGAAACGTAAGCAAATCCGACGGGTTTCCTGTGCTGCGTTCCCGCAAAGATTACATCCTCCATCCTGCTGCCGCGGAGAGATTTTGCGCTTTGCTCTCCAAGAACCCATCTAACCGCATCAGAAATATTGCTTTTTCCGCTTCCGTTAGGGCCAACAACTGATGTAATGCCCTTATCGAAATGAAGATTTATTTTATCCGCAAAAGATTTGAAGCCTTGTATCTCAATAGATTTTAAAAACAATCGGCCCACCCCGAAAACATATATCTATAATAAACCTATTTTACCATAAAAAATAGGTAAATCAATACACGCAAGCGATTCGGCGGTTCCTGCGGAGAGGCTTCGATAAAGTCGGGGAGTGCTTTTATGAGTACAAAACGGATACGTTCTGATTTTTTTAAACCGGAATAAAAACAAGCAGCCGTTTTTATTCAGCTGCCTGTTTTATCATGATATTTGTTTTTATCCTTACTTTCTTTTATCTATCGGAACATACTCCGCCAATTCTTTGACATTCTGGTACGCCGGTCTTATGATTCGTCCGCCGTTAATGACCTCTTCGATTATATGCGCGCAAAAGCCGACCACGCGGGCGATTGCAAAAATCGGAGTATACAAGTCAACCGGAATGTTAAGCATATTATATACAAACCCGGAATAAAAATCCACATTCGCGCACATTGCTTTATCTGTTTTTTTCATTTCTTTGAATACTTCGATTCCAAGGTGTTCAACTTTTTCATAGAGCTCATATTCTTCCATCCTGCCCTTTTCTGCCGCCAATTCCTTCGCTTTCTTTTTCAGCAGTACGCATCTCGGATCCGAAAGAGTATAAACGGCATGCCCGATACCGTATATCAGTCCTGAACGGTCATAAGCCTCTTTTCTCAGTATCTTTGCGAGATAATCCCGAACTTCACTGTCGCTGTTCCAGTTTTTAACATTACGTTTTATCTCGTCCATCATTTCCATGACCTTAAGATTGGCTCCGCCGTGTTTCGGACCCTTCAGCGAACAAAGTGCCGCCGCTATGCACGAATAAATGTCGGTTCCGGTTGACGCGACAACATGGCTCGTAAACGTTGAATTGTTCCCGCCGCCGTGTTCCGCGTGCAGGATCAGTGCAGTATCGAGTGTCGCCGCTTCAAGCGGGGTATATGAGCAGTCCGGCCTGCTTAGGTACAGAATATTTTCCGCCGTACTCAGGTGAGGCTGCGGTTTATGTATAAAAAGGCTGTTGCCGAGATGGTAATGCGATTTTGCCTGGTAACTGTAAGCAGCCATCAGCGGAAACCGGGAGATTATTTCCATGCTTTGCCTGAAAAGATTTTTTACGCTTGTATCCTCCGGGTTTTTGTCATATGAATAAGCGGCAAGGATGGAATATGCAATCTTATTCATAATATTTAAACTTGGCGCCTTCATTATTATATCGCGCACAAATCCTTCGGGCAGGCACCTGTTATATGCCAAAACAGCATTAAATTCGTTAAGCTGATCCCACGTCGGCAGTTCTCCGAACAGCAGCAAATATGCGCATTCTTCAAAACCAAAACGGTTTTCCTCCATGCACGCATCCACAAGATCGTATACATCAATACCTCTATATATCAGACGACCGTGCTGCGGTATTTTTTTGCCATCGATTATAACGTATGAATGAACATCGCCTATTTCCGTCAAACCGACAACAACGCCCGTTCCGTCTTCATTTCTGAGCCCGCGTTTTACATTGTACTTAGCAAACAAATCAGGGCTGTAGTAGCTGTCGCTATCAATTCTTTCCGCTGATTTCTCGTAATATTGCTCCAACTCTTCAAGCGTAAATTCATATTTCATAGTTATCCTCCCTTTTATTCTACTTTATCTGCAGCGAGGCTTTGCTTTTCCATAAATGCCGTCGCGTTTCTTATATGCTGTTCCATAAGTATTTCCGCCAACTCGCGGTCCCTGTCCCTTATGGCTTCATAAATGGCCTTATGCTCCAAATACGTTTCCCTTGCGCGTTCAGGACTTGATAGTGAAATATCCCTTACGCTTTTTACATAATTATGAAACGCTTTTAAAGTTTTTGCTAATAGACGGCTACCACACGCTTTGTATATTGTTTCATGGAAACATGTATCAAGCCTGGATAGCTGTTTGGCGTCATCACGCGCGGTATAGAATTCTTCCAGTTCAATATATTCCTTAAGTTCGGCCAGTTCTTCGTCGGTTATATTCTCGGCTGCCCGTCTTGCCGTCATGCCTTCGATCACTAAACGTATCTCGTATATATCCTTTATATCTTCCTTCGACAGCCCGCGCACAACTACGCCTTTGTTGGGAATATACGCGACGAGGCCTTCCAGTTCAAGCTGCCGCAGCGCTTCGCGGACAGGAGTACGGCTTACTCCCATTTCTTCAGCCAGCTTTATTTCATTAAGCGTATCGCCGTACTTATATTTCCCGCTCAAGATACTGCTTTCCAGTTTTTCAAAAATCTTACCATGAAGCGGCCGACTCGAGCCAACTTCATCCGGTTTATCATATCGCATTTTTGTTTCACCGCGGTTTTCTTTTTTGTACTTTATATGTAAGCATAAAACCCATTAATGGCAAGGTTTTCAATAACATAACTTCCCTGGGTGAAAATAATTTTTTACTATTGTATACAATTATACAAAAGTAGTCAATAATTTTTTGCAATTTTTTATTTCAAAAGTTGCAAATTTTTATCCCACAATTATTACTGCTGATTTATTTGTTTTTTATTTCCGTATATTAACTATTTTTATGTCTTCCGTTTTTTTAATATAACTGGATATGCTGCTTACGAACCTCATCGGGCAGTGCAAGCTTAAAATATATTTCAACCCGTTGTCCGTTATTACATGGATATGCCGGCCGTCCTGCCGGGACGATAGGTTTGGTTTAATGCCGACTAAACTAAATTGAGTTTAGAAATTGCATCTTTTGTTTACGGATAACGGGAATATTTTTTGATAATAATAAGTTTGGTGTGTAGAAACAACTCGAAAATTACCATAAAAAGTGAGGAGACGGGGATGGATCACGGGGAACCGGGCAATAAGAGAAATTACAATGAGTTTGAAATAAATAAAATTTATCCGGGAGAAACAGCGGTAAAACCGCAGTTGCCTTTATGGTACATCAAAAGCAAAAACACAATCTGGTATATATTGTCGGTAATAGAAGTATTGCTTCTGCTGCGCTTTATTTTTAAGCTGCTTGGAGCGAATACCGCAAGCGGATTCACGATATTTCTCTACTCAATTACAAATATTCTCACAGCGCCGTTTTCGGGCATTTTCAACCCCGTCCGATCCGCAGGGCTTGTAACGACCTCAGTTTTTGAACCGGCCACGATAATCGCTATGGCGATATATGCGCTCGCGGCCTGGGGAATCATAAGGCTTTTATGGATAAAGGTTTCAAGAGATGGCTCCTGAAACCTTCCATAATACCTGCCCGCTGTTTCAGGCGTTCCCTGTCCAGTTAAGCCAGATTTGCGCGCTGGCATCGCTCGGCATGCGCCAGTCACCCCGCGGCGACAGGCTTATCGTTCCGACTTTCGGACCGTCCGGCATGCAGGAGCGTTTGAACTGCTGCGAGAAAAACCGCTTATAAAACGTCTTTAAAACATTTGATATCTGTTCTTCATCGTACTCCCCGCTAAACGCGTTTTTGGCAAGGAACAGTATCTTGTCCGGTTCGGCTCCATAACGAAGTATATGGTAAATGAAAAAATCATGAAGCTCATAAGGGCCTATTATTTCCTCGGTTTTTTGGACAATTTCCCCGTTTTCGGCAGGAAGAAGCTCGGGCGTGACGGGCGTGTCGAGAACGCGGCGCAGAACTTCTGCGACGGCTCTATCACCGGAATTCTCCGCAACCCACCGGACAAGGTGTTTAACCAGTGTTTTTGGTATGCTGCAGTTAACGGAATACATTGACATGTGATCCCCATTGTATGTGCACCAGCCAAGAGCCAGTTCGGATAAATCACCAGTGCCTATCACAAGTCCGTTTTCTTTGTTCGCAAGATCCATAAGTATCTGCGTCCGTTCTCTTGCCTGGGCGTTCTCATACGTTGCATCATGTTCCGACGTATCGTGACCGATATCATTCAAATGCATGATGCAAGCGTTTTTAATGCTGATTTCGCGATATCCGGCGCCAACAATATTAATAAGTTCGACAGCATTACGGTAGGTCTGATCCGTTGTCCCGAAACCCGGCATTGTAACAGCTATTATATTTTCCCTCGGCAGTTGAAGCATGTCGAATGCCCGCACGGTAACGAGAAGCGCCAATGTTGAGTCAAGCCCGCCCGATATTCCTATAACGGCTTTTTTAAGCCCCGTGTGTTTAAGCCTCTTTGCAAGACCTGACGCCTGTATGTTGAATATCTCCGCGCATCTTTTGTCGCATGTTTCCTGATTGGACGGAACAAACGGATGCTTTTCAATTTGCCGATTCAGCGATTCAATAGCATGTCTCCACGGTTCAAGCTTTACAGCGCGATTGTCCACTCCGGAAGGCATAAACGTGGAATTGTTCATTCTGTCATGAATAAGCCTTTGTATATCTATTTCGGAGACAATAAGCTGTGATTCCATCCTGAAACGTTCGCTTTGCGCAAGCACAGCCCCGTTTTCGGCTATTATCGCGTGTCCGCCGAAGACAAGGTCGGTTGTAGATTCTCCGACACCGGCCGACGAATACAAATATCCTGCAATACACCTTCCTGATTGACTTTTAACAAGCAATTCACGGTATTCATGCTTGCCGATCAGTTCGTTGCTGGCCGACAGATTGCATATAATCAAAGCGCCGTCCAATGCCTTTAAACTTGACGGAGGAACGGGCATCCACATATCCTCGCATATTTCAACGGCAAAGCATAACTGCGGATATTCGGAGTCCTGAAAAATCAAATCCACGCCGCATGGTATATCCTCGCCGAATATATTCACGTAACCTGCATCCAAATATACGCCTTCCCTGAACCACCGTTTTTCATAAAATTCATTGTTATTCGGGATACAGGTTTTAGGAACAATCCCTTTTACATGGCCTTTTTGAATTACTGCTGCGCAGTTGTAAAGACGGTTTCGAATCAATAACGGCAAACCGACAATGAACACATTATCCCAATTGCGCGAAGCTTCGGTTAATGCACGCAAAGAATCAACGGCGGAATCGAGTAAAACCGACTGCCGGAATAAATCGCCGCATGTGTACCCGGTTATGCAAAGTTCCGGAAATACGGTAATATAGCACTGTTTATTTGCCGCTTCCGACATGAGTTCTATTATTTTTCCTGTATTAAAAACGCAGTCAGCAACCTTCATTTCAGGAACAGCGGCTGATACGCGGACAAACCCGTATTTCGGCATATTATTCACCAGACCTTCCGACTAACTTTTGTTAACTATTGTTATCAATATTTTACCACACCACCGGAAAAAGTCACGCGCAAATTACCTCAGCAGACTTTCAAGCACGGCTTCCTGGCATTTCTGAACGCTGTCGAAGTTCATGTTCGGGATATAATAACTTTCAAGATCCCCGTGGTATTCTTTTGCCTGTTTCAGTGTTTGCACCGCTTTGTCAAGAAGCCGGCCTGACTCATTCCTGTTGAATTCGATATCGCTGCGGTACGGTTCAAGTACCGCATTATCAACAAAATCATTAAAGTTTATCTCCTCCCCTTTAATGTTTTCAACAATATGCGGTGGGTTCATTGTCGTTATCGAAACATCAAGCTCCGGAATAACAACGTGTTCCGGCTTATTAGGATTTAAAGCGCAGTAATAGGTTTCAGTATCTATTCCCCTCTCCGCTGCCGCAGCTGCCACACGTTCAATAAGCCGTTCAGTTCCCGTTCCCGGTTCACCTTTTAATATAATTATCCTTCCTGTTGTAATAAGTGATGAAAGGTGGTTTACAAAACCTTTCGGCGTGATTGCCGACGCAAAAAGCCGTCGTTGTCTGCCTGTCACTTCCGAAACATCAATCCCGCAGAAGATATCGGAAACGACCTGCGAAATTATCATATTTGCTTTTCCGCTGTGCACAGCCATGCCGTAAAGCGCTTCATTGTCCCTGTAAATCGCATATGCCGCGCTTATATACCTGTATGCTCTTTGATATGCAACGCCTTTTTTACGGTTGATATTTAAAATATTCTCTTTATTCGCGGAAAAACCGTTATGCTCCCAGAACTCGCCGAGGTTAATTATTTCGTCGACCGCTCCGGGATTTTTCGGATCAACAATATGCGGAGCGGTTCCGTCAACGATTGCTGTGTTTTTCTGAGGGAACACGACACCGTCAAGACTGTCCGGATCACTTGAACAGTGCATGTACTCAACGTCATAACCTTCTTTCAGCATCTGCGACGCTATCTTTTTCATGAACGTCGATTTTCCGACGCCGGGCCCGCCTTTCAGTATAATTATCCTTTCGGCCTTATCCTGCGGCAATATATGATCATAATAGCTGAAAAAGCCTTCCGCCGTATTTCCGCCTGCAAACATATGCCTTGTTTTTCCTTCCGCCATACCAAAACTCCTCTTCATAACTGCGAAATTTTTCTACCGATAATTATATGTTGCTATTCTAAACTAAATGTTATCCCTAAACTATGTTAAACCACACAATTCTGCAAAAAGCGCAGAAAAGCAAATATGTAACAGTTGACGCCAATGAAAGCACCCGTATCAAAACCGCGTACCACGGAATGCGGCAGCAATGCCCCGGCTCGGTGCCCGCCCGCTGTGCTTTCAGTATTAATGCATAAGCTGCCTGCTCTGAAGCAATAAGAACTTTCTCGCAATAGTTCAATTATCAGCATCTGAAAACTTTATGGCTACAAACCTTTTTCTTATGCTATAATGTGAAGGTCAAGTTTTTGTTTACACCCGAAAGATTTTCGAAAATTTAACCGCAAAACGAACAAACATTATCTATATCACTGGGGGGTATTTTAATGCAGTATGTTCCTTACGGAAAAACAGGGCTTACCGTATCGCGTTTCGGTCTCGGATGCATGAGGTTTCCATCTAACAGGAAAGAAGCAGTATCAATGGTCAGGTACGCACTTGACAATGGTGTAAACTATCTCGATACGGCATATATTTATGAAAACAGCGAAGTAATTCTCGGCGAGGCTTTAAAGGACGGTTACAGGGAAAAAGCGGTGCTGGCAACAAAATGCCCGATGTGGAAAATAAGAAAGCATGCCGATTTTGAGAAATATCTTGATGAACAGCTTGCCCGGCTTGATGTAGACTGTATCGACGTATATCTTCTGCACAATCTCAGATTTGACAACTGGCAAAGGGTGCAGCGGTACGATGGCCTTACGTTCCTTGATAAAATGATTCAAAAGGGGAAGATAAAGCATAAAGGCTTTTCATTCCACGGCACACTGGATTCTTTCAAAGAAATTGTCGACAGCTTCGATTGGGAGATGACGCTAATACAGCTTAATATCCTTGACGATAATTACCAGGCCGGTATTGAAGGCTTAAAATACGCGCACGATAAGGGTATGGCGGTTGTTATCATGGAACCGCTGCGCGGAGGTCATCTTCTAAATATTGTTCCTGACGAAGTAAACAGGCTCATTAACGAATACCATGAACGCCGCCCGCTCGTTGAATGGTGCTTCCGCTGGCTTTACAGCATGCCCGAAGTAACCGTCGTATTAAGCGGTACGAAAACAATTGAGCAGTTGAAACATAACATTGAAATATTCAATAACGCGCAGTACAACGTAATGTCAGAGTCCGATCTTGAATTGATTAAAAAAATAAAAGCAGTGTATGAATCGAAAAACACTGTAAACTGCACGGGCTGCGGATACTGCATGCCGTGCTCGCACGGCGTAGCGATACCCGAAATATTCAGGATGTATAACAGCTTAAACCTTATGAAATCTCACTGGGTAGACAAGGAAATGTACAGGGACAACCTTGTGCCGGAGAAAAAAGGAGCGGACCGCTGTACCGAATGCGGTATTTGCATGACAAAATGCCCACAGGGTATTCAAATCCCCGATAAGCTCAGGATGGCGCACCGCAGTCTGATGAAATAACAGCAAAAACTTTTGGTATAACCGGGAATTTTGAATTATTTACATTATAATATCAAAGCGGCTATTTCCACTTTCTCCTTCTGTTAAGCAGCGCGTTTATATGATCTCCGTGATCCGCCTGCGCAGCGGGTTCTTTATTAGTACCAGGCGCGGCGGATTTTTTATTTGTTTCAGATGCAACGGGTTTTTCCTGCCTGCTGTCCTGCTGCGTTTCAACACGCACAGCGGCCGGTTTATCCGCAGGAATGCCGCTTCTTGCACGGAATGCGGGCTTTTTCCGCCAACTTAACACGAAACGTGAAACTGCAGGATAAACTTTTTCATTAACGAATGCAAGCACCGGTTCGAACGAGATCTTCAGCTTTCTGAACGCTACATCGGTAACAAGCAGGCATAACGCGATAATTATCAGCAGATTCGTTATGTCCTTTTTTGCGCCGAGATCCTGAACCGGGCCGTCAAATACTTCTTCAGGGTTCGTTATAACCCTTCCGCCTCCGGCTTTTGCGAGTTTCTCAATAAAACTTCCCGTATTATCACTTATAAACCTGTATTCATTCGAATACGGCATGACAATTCCGGCGCTGACATTTTCAAAACCTTCTTCCGATGGTATTTGTGCATGAACAATATAAGCTCCGGGGTCGCTCTTTTTAAGCACCGCTTCGTATACTCCGGGCCTTATCGCGTCAAAGCGTATCGTTTCCTCCGCCCCGTCAGGGGAAACAACGGTTCCTTCAAGCGATTCTTCATACACCGATTTCTCCAAATCCGACTCAATTATTATATAACCTTGTCCATCGCGCAGTTCGGTTTTGACCGAATACCCGGCGTTTATATTCTTCTGTATGAGCCAGCCGATTAGATTGCCCCAGAAAACGGGAGCATCCTGCCACATATTCCACTTCGATGTCCATGCGCCGCGTATGTCCGATGTCCATGCAGCAGTCCTGCCAAGCCCGTACTGCCATACCACTAGTATCGGGTCCTGTATATCGCTCCTGAAAACCGTCTGCGCCGTCGCTTTCACTTTCGTGCTTACATATCCGTCGAGCATCGGAATTGCTTCAATGCCTTTCAGCAGACCGGCTGATGACACAAGTTCGGGGTAAAAGCTCCTGTTCTGAATATATTTCTGGCCCGCGAGAAACGCTTCCTTTGCGAATATGCTCGGGATGTCCGAAAACTCGTCGGTCTGGTAATACCTGCCCATCCCGCCATACGCGAGGGCTTTCAAAAGCAGCGTATCCGCGCCTCTTCCTACCGCTACCGTTGAAAGCGTAATCCCGTCATTCCTGAGGCCTTCGATGATTCTCTCGTAGCCGTACTGCTCGGCCTGCCCGTCGGTTAACAATATGATATGCTTCAGCTTTGTGTCTTTTTTCCTTAAATCCAGCCATGCCTCCTCAAGTGGCGGCAAAATCTGCGTCCCGCCACCCGGCCGTATTGTCGCGATCATATCGATCGTTTTATCACGGTCTTTAAGCGGACTGGTCCTGACAACCCATTGGATTGCGTCATCAAACGCTATAACTCCGAGCTGATCGGTTTCTTCAAGTACTTCCGCCGCGCGAATTGCCGCTTCCTTTGCCAGTTCAAGTTTTGATATGCCGTATTGACCATCCGACATGCTGCCCGATTTATCAATAACCAGGATAAGGCCCAAATCGGGGTTTTCCTCTTTCGGCGTGATGTCCATATTTACTGGCAGTATTGTTTCAAGCGGAGTATCGTTGTATCCGCCCGGAGCATAGCTGTTCTCGCCGCCTATCGTTAACAGTCCTTTGCCCTGGTGTTTAACGGCCTGCTCGAGCGCGTTAAGAAAATCGGCACTTAACCACTCCGCCGAAATGTCCGCCATTACATATGCATCGTACGCGATGAGTCCGTGAAGATCATTCGGGACTTCCCCGGGCTGGACTCTCGTGATGTTCGCATACTGTTCTATATATCTTACAATGTTCTCTCCTGAATTGCCTTTCTCAATAACTAGCACCGAGGGACGGTCGAGTATTTCTGTAAATGCCGAAAGCCTGTTGTTCTGCAGGACCGTATCGTCATAAGTTACAACTTCTGCCGTATAAGTTACAATGCCGCCCTGTTCAACCCTGTCGCCGAACGTGAAAAGGTTCGTTCCTTTGTAGAGTTCAACTTCCTTTTCGGCCGTCAGCGTACGGTTCGCGAACAGGCGAACCGTAGCTTTCGTGTCCTTTGTGCTTGTTATTCTGACCGATATGTCAAAACGCTCTCCAGCGTTCACCTGTTTCGGCGCAGCGAATTCGTCAATCTGCACTTCCGCGCCGTAGTCCTGCTTAAAAGGAACAACATCAACGGTAAACCCCAGCCTTTTCGCAAGACTTGCGGCTTCAACCGCATCTCCCGCTGTCTCTCTCCCGTCGGTCAGCAATACAATACGTTTAGCAGTATTTTCGGGCATTATCGACCGGGCAAGAACAATAGCCTTTTCGATATCGGTTGAGTCTGATTTTATCCTCGTGTCAATTGATACAATTCCGTTTTCTTTAGACGGCATTTTCAGAACGCTCGATTCGGCGGCAAAAGAAATAACGCCCGTTAAATCCTTGTTCCCCGCGTGCTTCATTGCCTCACCGATAAAGCGTTCAATTTCTTCGAGGCTCTTTTTATTGCTGTCAGAAATATCGCAGGCAAAGATTGTAGCAGTGTTTCCGGCTTTCGACTGAACGGAAGGGGAAGCAGCAGCAAGCGTAAGCGAAAGTATGAGAACTATGCGCAGAATCTGCGCAGTCCTCTTTTTCAGCACAGGCATATGTTTAATACGCTTACCCGCCAATATCACAAAAATAACAAAAACGGGAAAAAGCGCGAGTATCCACGGATGTTCAAGCGTAACGCCGATTCGCATAGCACCACCATTCTATAACGAGTATCAACAAAGCCGCAAAAAGAAGCGGAAGATTGAACAATTTTACGTTTTCCCTGAAAGGTATAACGGTTCCGTCTGTGCCGCCCGTTTCGCGGACAGCATTTTCAACATTCTCCATCTGCTGCTCGTCCGGCAGATTAACAACAAAGTAACTTTCGGCGGCATTTACCGAATTATCCTGCAAAACTTTATATATTCCCGGTTCTCCAGTTTGTATAAACGGCTGCGGTGGAACGGGCGGGGCTATATCAATTCTCCTGCCGTCCGGTGTTATGACACTTGCCTTTACCGTTCCGGGCTGCAGCATAAACCGTACGGGCTCTCCGGTTACGATGCCTGAAATTCTAGTACCGCTTGCCGGGGAATATTCAGACAGTATATTCGATATCATTATTGGAAATTCGGTCCGGATAGGAAGATCGGTTTCATAAATATTAAACCCGAACACCAATATGCGTGTGCTGTAGATTAAACCCTCGAAAATTACGGGGTTGCCGTTGTATTCAATAATCGTTTCGGCCCAATCGGGCTTTTCTATAATCCTTGTCCTGCCGACCGAAAACCCGGGGTTTTCGAGATGTTTAAATATGACATGTTCCGAAGGCCCGATAACGGGCGTATCCATCCAGCCGCCGACTGCGAAATGGTCATTCGGAACAGGATTAAAAACAACAACATTTCCGTCTTCGGGAAATTTATCGGGTATCACGCCGTCAAGGACATACAAATCGTAACCTTTGTATTCAGCAAGTTCATCAGGCAGTGTTCGTGTAAACTCGATTCCTTCAATAACCGAAAAGACTTTTTCAAGAAAATAGTTGCCGTTTGTAACAAGCAGCACCTTAACCGGCTTTCCGGCATAAACCGTATCATACGCGTGGTTGTCCGCATCAAGTATGTCTTCCGTATCTATCACGCAGTGAAGTGTTTTAACCGATAAAGGGACATTGCTCCACCAGACCGTCCGTGTCCCGTTTTTCGGTACGGTTACAAGCTGCGAATCAATGAAACTGTCGTCCCCGTAGAGGCTGACCGATACCTCGCTGTCATTGTCCCCCTGGTTCCGCAGTATGCTCATCGCGGTAATTCCGTCATCCCTGAAAGCATGCGTAAAACGGACAACGGCAACATTATCGCTCTGCTTTTTATAATTTGAAAACCGTACTTCTTCTTTTCCGACACGTATCGGCATGTCCGAAAACAGGACAATCAACGCGTCGGGCTGCCTGTTTTTAAGCGACAGCAGCAGTTCTTCGGCCCGGCGGACATCCGTATAGGTTTTGGTCTGTTCTATCGATTCTATGCTTGCTCTTATCTCGTTTACCGAATCCGACGCATATAACAGCACATCGGGTTCGCGGTTCAGATTTACAACGGTAACCGGTGTTCCCGGAGGAAGCTCGCCGACATACTTCTGCGCGTCTTTTTTAGCCGCATCCAGCCTTGTCGGCTTTACGTCCGTCGATGACATGCTTAAAGAAGAATCTATCGCTATGACAACGGGCTGTGACGTATGGACCCCTGACTTCAGCGCAAAACCGGACAGCGCCAGTACGATTAATACTGCGCAGAGAAGCTGCAGGAACAATAAAAGGTTTTTTCGAAGTTTCTGCCACGGCGTTGCGGCCTGCATGTCGCGAAGAACTTTCTGCCACAGGATATGGCTTGAAACAACAACCTTTTCCCTTTTTTGCTTCATTATATATAATATTATTATCAGCGGAACGGCTGTAAGCCCGATTAACCCGAATGGGGTCGCAAACGTCAAGCGCTGTCACATCCTTTTATATTTCCATACTTCTTACGGCATATCGGCTGGAATCGGCTCTTTTCGTAAATGGATGCTTTATTTGGCTTTACCATTTTACATGATGAAACTATCATGCAGCTGTCAGCCTGCTACTTTTAAAACCATCTCCTCAAGAGCCATGTCGGATTGAAGCAGTGTGTAGCGGATTCCGAATTTTTTGCACTGCTGCTTTATATTATTCAAAAACCGCTTCAGCGATTTTTCATACATGTCCAACAGTTCTCCCGATGCAGTCACTTCAATTATATCATTCGTTTCGATATCAACGAGTTCAAGCGCTCCGTCCAGTTCCGGCGCCAATTCCTGCGGGGAAAGTATATGGCAGAGATAAACCTCCTGCTTCATGTACCTGAGATATTTCAAACCTTCTTCAAGCCCGCCCTCAACAAGACCATCGGTGATTACAATGCTTATCCCTCGCCCCGTTTTCCACTCCATTTTTCGGAGAGCTTCGGTGAAATTGCTTTCACCTCTGTTTTCAATAATTTCAAGGGCGTTTACGGCTTTTATAAATGAATACGGCGTGCTGTAAGGTCCGAATGTCCCCTGCACCATGCTGTTCCACGGGTTAATATAAACCCTGTCATATGCGTTCAGGCTGATATACGCTAATGCCGCTGCAAGGCGCTTTGCTGCGGTTATTTTTTCAGGCTCGCCGTAGTTCATCGAAAGGCTTGTGTCGAGAAAAATCCTTACGGGGGCTTCCCGCTCTTCCATATACAGCTTGACAAACAATTTATCGAACCGCCCGTAAGCATTCCAGTCAATGCGCCTGAAATCGTCCCCGGCGGAGTATTCCCTGAAATCGGAGAACTCAACCGAAGAACCCTTGCTTAACGATTTCCTGTTCCCGGCTGCATGGCTGTCAATCTTCAAGCCCGTTTTTATCGCAAGCTTCTGTATTTTTTTCAGTGTCTCGTTATCTATTATTTTCACGGATACGTTTTCACTTCCTTTATGATTTCCTCAATCAGCGCGTCCGGTGTAATTTCATCGGACACGGCGTCAAAGTTCAGGAATATCCTGTGCCTTAACGCCGGGTAAGCGACACTTTGGATATCTTCAAACGACACATTATACCGTCCGCTCAGCAAAGCCCTGATTCTTGCTGTAGAAACCACTGCCTGCGCACCTCTTGGGCTTGATCCGTAATGGACGTATTTTTTCGTGATCGGAGGCGAGCCGATCTGTTCGGGATGGGTTGCCATTACAATCCTTAGCGCGTAATCAAGCACAGGCTCCGCTATCGGTATTTCCCGTGCAATATTCTGTATATAAATGATTTCTTCCGCATTCGTCACGGCTTCGATTTTTTCTTCGCTGCCCGCGGTTGTAAGCTGGACAATCCCTTTCAGTTCGTCAAAACCGGGGAACGGAACGTTGAGTTTGAACAAAAACCTGTCCAGCTGCGCTTCAGGCAGCGGATATGTGCCTTCCATTTCGATAGGGTTCTGTGTCGCCATTACAAAAAACGGGCGCGGCAGAACATGCGTTGTGTCGGCTACGGTAACCGTGCCTTCCTGCATTGCCTGGAGTAACGCGCTTTGCGTTTTCGGCGTTGCCCGGTTTATCTCGTCGGCAAGGACGATATTGCTGAAAATCGGGCCGGGCTGGAAGTGGAACATGCCTTCGCCGCTCTCGTTTCTTGTTACGATGTTTGTTCCCGTGACATCGGCAGGCATGAGGTCCGGGGTGAACTGTATTCGCGAAAAGCTTAGGCCCGTTACGCTTCCGAGCGTGTTTACAAGCCTTGTCTTGCCGAGCCCGGGCAGGCCTTCAAGCAAAATGTTTCCGCCGGCAAGCATGCATATTATTACCTGCCTTATAACTTCTTTCTGCCCTATCATATGGCGGGAAACTTCCGCTTCGATTCTCGCCACGGTATCCATTACCTTCATGAAATCTTTCTGTTCAGCCTTCACTGTACTGCCCTCCTGTTTATACTTAATACTTTATTTCAACACACGTTAGTTTCCACTATTCCCGCGGTTCCTGGCCCAGGTGTTTCGCTTCCTTGGGCAACAAAGCACATACCCATATCACGCTTCCAATCCTGTACTGTATTCACACAGCGGTCTCCATATCCCGGGCCGCTCATTATCCCGCTCCACAGTTACCTGTAGGCAGCAGGGCGTTGGAACATGTCGCCCTTCGTCACCGAAAGCACCCAAGCCAGAGCCGCGTACCAACCGGAACGCGGCAGCAATGGCTCGACCCGTTAGCCACCCGCTGTGTTATTGCATTATTCCCGCGGTTCCTGGTTACCAACATTATTCAAGCGAACTGAAATAATCTCTAATCAGTGTTTTCAATCCCGCGGGAATCTCCTGCCTTTCCATTGTCTGAACGGCTTGCTGCCTGTATTCGGTAAGCACGTCGCGGTACGGGATCATTGCTCCTTTTTGAACGGGAGCACCCTCTGCATCGGTAAAAGTACTGCTCCCCGATTCAAGCTTATTACCTGGTAGAGTACTCTCGTTTCCTTCACCACCGAGCCGCTCCGGCACATAAATCCGCTCGTACTCCTTTTCTTTCCGCTGCCCCGGTGCGCGCCCGCCTCCGGGCTCGTCTCCTTCATTATACCCGGCGTCTTCGCTTGTCGATCCTTCACCCGCTCCCTGCCCGGAGCCTGACCCCTGGCCTTTTGAGCCTTGTCCTTTCGAGCCGCCGCTTCCCTCTCCGGATTGGTTTCCCTGCCCGTTCTCCGCCGACCGGGTTCCGCCCTGGCTGCCGCCGGCCTGCGCTAAACTTTTATCAATCGACGAAATCGCCCTTCTTGCCGCGCGCGAAGCATTGCCAATCTCTCCGGAAGCCTGCGCGAACGACTGGCCGTTTTCGGCAGCTTCACCGATATTTTCAATTATTTCGGAAATACTCCTGGCTACATCGGAAGCATCCGAGCCCTCCGAGGCGGCAGACATCGCCAATTCCTGAACCGACTCGGCAAACATTGAACCGGCAGGCATGTTTTCCAGTACTTTCTCGAGAATCTCCGCAAGTTCCTTCATGTTTCCTTCCTGTTCAATATCGGACATCAGCTTCGCAAGCTCTTGCTCCAGCAAGTTTTTATCATCTTCACTCAAAGCGTCGGCAAGCCCGGAGGTAAGAGGTGAAGCTGAAAAAGCATCGATCAGTGCGCTAATGTCTTTCAGTGGGTTTGCGGATTGAAGCTCTTTCATTTTATTCTCCATCTGCGCCAAAGCCTTAAGCGCGTCTTCTTCGGTTTTTGCTTTTTTGAATTCATCTTTCAGCCTCTCGAGCGCTTCTTCGAGTTCTTTAAGCTGTTCTTCCGTAAGCTCCGGGTGCTTTTCTTTCTGCTCATTCAGCTTTTCCTCTATGTTTTTTTCCTGTTTTTTCATTTCAGTAATCAATGCTTCCCTTAAACGTGTCTGGCGCCACACCCTGCCGGGGAATAAAGAAACGGCGTAAGCCAGACAGAAAAGCACCGCGGCAGCTAATAAAAACCGGTACCGAATATCGGCTTTAAATTCCCTTTTCAAATCAATCGCATCAACAGCCGCTGCCATATCACGACGCTGAAGCTCCGCGACAGGAGAGGTATCATTCATAAGATACCATGCCGTGATAACACGCTCGTTCAGGCCGAGGCTGTCCGCGGCGATTAATACATCTTTTTTTCGCGGCGTTAAAATAACAGCCGCGATAACCGATAATGAGGCACCCGCCGCAAGTATATAAAGCAGTTTTATTTGAACAAACGGAATTACTGTAAAAAGCGACAAAACGGATATCAGAAGCGCCAGTATGCCCGCTGCCGCAAGCGAAAAAAACAGCGCTTTCAGCCAAATACAAAAGTGCATTTTTCTTTTAAGCGAATACAGTTTCCTGTGCGGGTATTTCATGTCTTAACCTGCCTCTTAAAGTTTTCTTTTTACAGGGTTTAATGCGAGCGTGCTGAAAAAAATCAGCGCTATTGATGATATTATGCTGAACAGGCCGTTTACAATCCACGGATGCATGTATTTCCATATCCCGGTTTCCGCAGCGAGCAGCATTTCAATTTGCCGCTGAATATCCCCTATCCCGACTATATATCCGCCATATCCTCCATACGAGCCGAAATAAAACGACACATACCCGAACACGGGCGATGGGAAAAGCCATTTTACAAAATCCCTGTAGACCGGGTTGAAACCGATGCCGAGCATACGTTCCTTAATCAGGACATAGATTATAAAACCTAAAAACGGGCCGAAAGTAACAAGGCCGAGGAATATATATGTTATTATTATCGACGTAATGTTCCTTTTAAATATTGTAGAGAAAAACACGCCGCACGACGCTACATAAAACGCCGTCAGCAGATAGAACAGCAGCAGTTTCGCTATATCGGCTATGCCTATGCCGCCGAAGAAAAACACTATTCCTATAACTGGAAGCGACGCAACGAGCAAAAGCATCGTATGCGCAATCGAAACCATTATCTTGCCGAGTATAATCGTCCGGGCGGGTGTTGCAGTTACAAGCATCAGGTCAAGAGTTTGTCTTTCCCTTTCGCTGCTTATTGAAACGGCGGTAATCGCAGGCACCGCGATAAACAGCAGTGCGAACTGGAAAGTAATCAAAATATTATAGGCGTTTATTGCCATCCTCGGATTAAAAGACTGCAGCGATACCGGGTTAAGCATGCCGTTTCCGGCAAAGAACAGGAATAGAATGCCTGCCAAAAGCGTCACATAACAGCATATCAATATCGTTGAACGCCACCCTCGCAGTTTTGTTTTCAAATCTTTCTGCAGTATCGGATTAATTATCATTTCCGTTTCCTCCTTCGGTAAGCTGCATGAAGACAGATTCAAGCGAACTCTCCTGCGGCTGGAATGATACAACCTTGATTCCTTTTTCGACAAGCGTTTTAAGGATTTCGGCGTACGTATCGTCCCGCCCGGCTACATCCACGTCAATTATTCCGGAAGCCGTGGATACCGCTTTTATTTCGGGTATTTCCAGCAGCACTTTGACAGCTTCCTCTTCATCTGACAAAACCTTTATTTTCAGCTTACCCGAATGCGACATCTTTTCCGAAATCTCACGCACGGAGCCGCACGCGATAAGCTTTCCCGAGTCGATAATTCCTATTGATGTACATATCTGCGAAAGTTCATGCAGAATATGTGAGCTTATAAGTATTGTCTTCCCCATTGTCGCAAGCTCCATAAGGATTTCCTTCATTTCAACCCTTGCCCTTGGATCAAGCCCTGAAGCCGGCTCATCAAGGATAAGGAATTTTGGGTCATGGATAAGGCTTCGTGCGAGACAAAGCCTTTGTTTCATCCCGCGGGACAGTGTGTCCACATACGCGTCCTTTTTATGTGTGAGCCGAACAAGCTCGAGAAGCGAATCGACAAGGGTGTTTGTTCTTTTTTTGTCTATCCCCTGCATCGCGGCATAAAAATGCAAGTATTCCGTAACCTTTAAATCATCATACACGCCGAAAAAATCAGGCATATATCCGATTTGTTTCTTGACCTGCAGCGGCTTTTTCGAAATGTCGATCCCGTCAACAAATACACGTCCCGATGTCGGGGCGAGCAGTCCTGCGATTATCCGCATCGTTGTCGTTTTACCGGCGCCGTTCGCGCCCACGAATCCGAAAATTTCCCCTTCCTCTATTTCCATGCACAGCTTGTCTACAGCCAGCGTGTTTTTATACCTTTTCGTAAGGTTTTCGGTGCGGACCATCACATTTTTCATTTTGCCACCCCCTTCAGGCTAATTTCCGGTACGCTTAAAAGTTCCCTCATGTATTCCTTGTATACCCCTTGATCGTCCAGATTCTTGGTTTCCTGCGCCAATGATACGACTTTTATCATCATTCTGACCTCTCTGCCCGCTCCGATATATTTCTTTGGATTTTCAGTAATTGTCGTATCATTTTCAATCTCATCCCACAGATTTGTTTCGGCATTATACAGGTAATACTCGTATTCGTTTTTCACGACTTCGAATTGATACTTATCATTTGCATCCTCGACCATGCGGTACTTCATATACAAAGGCAAATATCCTTCAACGATGAAACGCATTTCGGCAACATCCAGTTTTTCGGGAAGCGTGAATACAAATTCCATCTGGCCTGTATTGTTTACCCTTATACCGTTAACTCCTTCATACCATCCAACATCGCCGGTATAATATGTCGGGGTTATTATGCCTCCAGGTATTTCTATTTCTTCGCCTGACTTGAATTCAAGGTTGTTTTCAACGACAATCAGGGACTGGCTGTATTTCTGCGGCTCCTTGCCGTTTACAGTAAAGCCGTAGTCAATTTCCTGCTCGTTCCTCGCAAGAAGCATAAACCTGTTGTTGCCCTGGGTGTTGCTAAACAAATTGTATATGACATTTTCAAAGATACGGCGTCTGTTCATCAGTTCCATGAAATTTTCCGGATAATCGCTCAGGCTGCGGTAATAACTCCGGCAAAACTCGCCGTCGAGATACTCTTCCGGGTGCTTATATACATTGCTGCCGTCAAAGGGAATATCGAGCGGCATGGTTTCCCCAGAATAGATATCTCCCACAGGTATAATGCTATTGCCTATTATGATAACCGCATCGAGCAAATCAAACTGCGTATCATTTGAGATTTCGCCTTTCAGCTTTCCGCCTCTGATGTATATGTTTTTAAGAAGATCGGCTGAAAACGGCACCGTTTTTTTCGCATTGAGAATCGTTGGGGTCCACAGCATAACATCATACTGTTCTATCGATATTTTGTCACCGATTGTATATTTTCCGATTACCTGGCCGCCTGAAGCATTAGACACTGGACGGTACATGTAATAGTAGTAATCGTCGTACTGGACAAAAGGCGTTTGTATTCCGTTATCATTCGAATATTCCATTTTCAGCGTACCTCTTTTGTCATTGAATACGCCTATTGCCGATATAACCTGGGCTTCATTTGAATCCGGCAGTGGCTGGATAAGCGAGACCGTATTCGTTATTGCCGAGTGATAGCGGCTTTTATAACCGAAAAGATACATGCCCGCGAGGAATGTAATCGACAGGGCAGGAATAAGAAACCATGCCCAATCCCTGCGGTCGAACTTTTTAAGGACAAGGTACAGGACAGGTCCCGCAAGAATTATATATACAATAAGACAAACAAACATCAGCACAAGCGGCGGTTTCTTGTCGCTTGGGATCTCATTCGCAAGATATTTTATATCAATTGATCTGCCGTATACCTGCTTCTGATAATAACCGTTCCCATATTCGTAAAAACGCTGGACGCTCATGTCCATATGGCGAAGCATAAAATCGAAAAAAGTTGTCTTGTCGCGCCACGAAATAAAAGGCTCGGCCGCGGGCTCGAACGTGAGTACGAAAATATGTCCTCTTTCCTTGCGATACTTGAGGACGAGCGGATTTTTTTCACTTCCCGCGATTATATCATTGTCAATGAACCTCGGCGGTATGCCGGGTGCCGCAATCGATATATCCGGCGGATAATATTCAAAACCTTTTTCGCCCGCTGCAAGCTTAAGAACCATCTGCGGGACTTCCCTGCCCGTAAATTTCTCCAGTTCGGCAGTGCTGTCAATATCTGCCGTGCTGTTTATTTTGAACGGTTTCAGGCTGTCCGGCAGGCCGTTATATACCTTCTGCCAGTTCAGCCCTGTACCGATTATCAGCGTTCCGCCTGTGTCAACCCATTTTTCGAGCGTTTCTGCCTGCTCCCTGTTTAACAGCCCAGTATCGTATTTACTTATAATCAGGTAATCAAAACTGTCCATAACTTCCGATTTTTCGGGGAATGTGTCCCTGTCGAGCGGGACCACAACAGCTTCTCTTTTATCATAGTTTGTTCCCTGTTCTGAATCCTGAATCGCCGATGGCGGGATCTCACCCGCGGCTATCATAAGCTTGATTTTCTCATCGCTGATTACATTCATCGCTAAGGGAATTGTTTTTCCGCCAAGCCAGGCGAACGCCGACGGGTCCTCGGAAAGAACACCAATCAGCATTATCTCGGGCGGCAAAAGCCTCGTAAATTTAAAGTCTGCTTCCGCGACGGTTTTTTTCTTGTCCACAAGCCTGATATCAAGGCTTCTTTGCGCCGAAACAACAGGCACCTCGAAATAAAACTCATACTTGATGCCCGCTTTCATTTCAACAGGCTTCGCAATAATTATCTTCCTGGATTGATCAAGATTTGCTTCTACCTGAAGTTCGCCTGATATGTCTTTTTCGGTGGATAATGCCTTTATATGAAGAGGGGACCAGGCCCCAAGTTTTCCTATCCCGTTAAACCCGCATTCAACATCAATCCGGATAGATTCGTCTTTCTGATCCGCTGAAGATATGACAGGCGGAAGATTAGCAATCACCATCAGAATAATCAGAATAACAAGCGGCAGTTTTCTGTTATGCTCTCGCAAGGTTAACACCCCTCTTATGTAAAATATAAACCCTAAACAGTATAATAACCCTATTTACTTAATAGACGCAAACAATAAAAAAAAGTTTCATCCTGCCGCACCTTTCAGGTTTACTTAATTATTTGAACAAATTAAACCAGTATCATATATTTTCCGCCTGCTTCACGTTTTATAAGTCCTTTCATTTCAAGGCTTAACAGTACACGGTGAAGGAGCTGAAGCTCTATAGAAAGCCTGCTGTGTATTTCGTCTATCTGCAGCGGCTCAACAGCAAGTATTTCCATCACCTTTCTTTCTTCGGCATCAAGCGAATCCGGGATTTTCTTCCTGTTTCTGTAGTCGTCAAGGCTAACTACGATATTCTTTTTAAAGCTGTTATACCATCTGATCTCGTCGATAATATCATGTACCGACGTTACGAGCTTGGCGCCGTCCTGTATAAGCTTGTTTGTGCCCCTGCTGTTTATGCTGATTACATTACCCGGCAGCGCGTATACGTCCCTTCCCTGCTCAAGCGCAAGCTGCGCGGTTATGAGCGAACCGCTTTTTTCTCCCGCCTCGACAACGAGAACACCTATCGACATGCCGCTCACAATCCTGTTCCTGACGGGAAAATGATGCGGAGCAGGTATCGTTCCTGGAGGATATTCGGAAACAACCGCCCCGTTTTCAATAATCCTTTCCATAAGCCTTCTGTTTTCAGGCGGGTATACGATATCAAGCCCGCATCCGAAAACGGCTATCGTCCTGCCGCCCGAAGACAATGCTCCCTGGTGCGCGGCGGTATCAATCCCCCTTGCCATGCCGCTTATAACGCAAATGCCGTATTCCGCCAGCTCCGATGATATTTTTTTCGTCGTTGAAAGTCCATACCCCGATGCTCTCCTTGAGCCCACTACTCCGATTGATATTTCGTCGCGTCGTAGATTCCCTTTTACATACAGACACACGGGAGGATCGGCGATATTCTTTAAAAGCTCGGGATATGCGTCATCTTCCTGTGTGATAACATCTATATTGTTTAACGCAAGTTTTTCCATTGTTTCATCTACTGCTTTTCTGGATTCCGTCGAAAGTATCGCGTCGATATTTTCCCGGTTCAGTATCCCTGTCTTCGCAAGGGCAACCGCATCAGCCTCATATATCGAAGCAGGAGTGCCGAACAGTTCCAGCAGCTCATTCTTTTTTCTTGTTATTATGCCCTTAATATTTGCAAACCAAATCCATTCCCTTAATTCAGGATTCATCGGTTCCTCCTATCCGAAAAAACTGCGGTCGAGCGCACGGTATTGAATAGCTTCAGCTATATGCACGGTTTCGATTTCCGGCTTTCCGTCCAAATCCGCAATCGTGCGGGCCACCTTCAGAATTCTGTTGTATGAGCGGGCAGTCAGGCTGAGCTTTGAGAACGCCTCCTTAAGAAGGGCGGAACTCTCCCTGTCAAGCCTGCAGAACCGCTTTATCATGGGCGGAGTCATTTGCGAATTGCAGTATATTCCCTCATTTTTAAGCCTTTCCTGTTGTATTGCCCTGGCCGAGTTCACGCGTTTTCTTATGACGCTTGACGGTTCCGACGGCTCCTGTTCGTCCAGTTCGCTGTATTTGAGAGACGGGACTTCAACCTGTATGTCAATCCTGTCCAATAAAGGCCCGGACAGCTTTCCGAGATAATTTTTTACATCCTGCCGGGTACAATTGCACTGCCTCGTTTCATCAAGATAATTGCCGCATCTGCACGGGTTTGCCGCGGCAACGAGCGTGGTCCGGCATGGGTATGTAATTGACGCGTTAATGCGCGAAATCAGCGCAAAACCATCCTCAAGAGGCTGCCTTAAAACTTCCAGGGCGTTTTTGCTGAACTCGGGCAGTTCGTCAAGGAACAAAACTCCAAGATGGGCAAGGCTTACTTCCCCCGGTCTCGGAATCCTTCCGCCGCCTACGAGGCCTACGGCGCTAATGGTATGATGCGGCGCACGGAACGGCCTTTTGCGGACAAGCGACGTCTCGGGAGGCAGTAAACCCGCTACGCTGTATATTTTCGTGACTTCGAGCGCTTCTTCAAAGGTCATGTCGGGAAGTATTGAAGGCATCCGGCGAGCTAGCATTGTTTTCCCGGAGCCCGGGCTTCCTATCATCAGAAGATTATGCCCGCCTGCGGCGGCGACTTCAAGAGCCCTTTTCGCATGGTACTGGCCCTTCACATCGGCAAAGTCCGGTTCTTTATCATAACCGCCGTCTGCCGCATGCTTGTTCCATTCCTCTTCAACAGGTGTAATTTCTGCTTCAGCCTTAGCATAGAGAACCAGTTCTGCAAGATTTTTTACAGGGATAACGCGTATCCCTTTCACCACTGCGGCTTCATATGCGTTTTCTGGCGGAACAATAATGCGATTTATTCCATTATCCCTTGCTGCAATGGCTTTCGGCAGAACTCCGCATACCTGCCTTATTGTACCGTCAAGCGAAAGCTCGCCGCACAGCAGGCTGTCATTAAAAAACTCCGGCGGAATAATACCGGTTGCCGATAAAACACCCGCTGCTATAGGAAGATCATACGCAGTGCCTTCCTTTTTCAGGTCCGCCGGCGCCAGGTTAACTGTAATCCTTTGAGAAGGGAATTCAAAACCCGAATTCCTAATTGCGGCTCTCACCCGCTCTTTCGCTTCCCTGACGGCTATATCGGCCAATCCGACAATGTCGAACGCAGGCAAGCCGTTGCTTATGTCGGTTTCAACCGAAACAATATATCCGTCAATTCCAGAGAGGCCGCAGGATGTGACTTTGCTTAACATAATTAAAACCTGTAACTTTCCATAATATTTATCCGGTATTTTACGGCAAAAAATAAAAGGAGTACACGGAAATACATATTATTCCAATCCCATGTCTCCATTATTATATTGTTTTTTCTGGAATTTTTCAACAAAAACAGGGAAAATTAAGTTTTATTTATTCTTCATTTTTCAACAATCTTCCTGAAGAATTCTATTGCTCCTTTTACATCACTTTCATTTGGGTGTCCTTTTGCAATTCCGCCAATCAACTTAAAAGGTCCAAAAGTATCAAAACCTTTACATCCATATGTTCCAATCAAACGGCAGGATTTCTCCGTAATAATCTTCTCTATTCCTTTTGTATAATTTCCTTTTACACCATAAGTATTTATAAGAAATACCTGTTTTTTACTTGGCAGATTGTTCTTTGCAAAATCCATGATTTCCTTACTGAATTTACCGAAATATATCCCTGATGCAAAACCTATTACATCGTATTCTGATAAGTCCTCCTTTTTACATTCAGCTGCATTAATAAGTTTTACATTATACAATTATTTAATGGCATCCAAAAGTTTTTTTTGTATTTCCATGATGTTGGGAATAGTATACAATTGCTGCTTTCATAAGAACCCTCCCCTTAAATCGTATGAGGTTTTTCAGTTAACAGATTTACTTATAGATGGCATAAGTTCGTAAAAAAGTTGTGTCAGCGGTTCAGTAATCAATTTTATTTAAGTTTGTTTTCATTAATTAACTCATGTGAATTTATAAACTGTAATGAACAAAGAAATTTGTAAATTCTTTTAGAAAACCCGTAAACCCCATAATCAACCTCATTTAAAAAGCTTTATTATTAAGATTATTTTATCACATGTTTAAATGACAATTTTCGTATTTCGATTTTTATATAAAAACTTATATTTACCATATCATTTGATTGGTGCATCTATAAATTTCCCAACACCAAGCTGAGCTAACATATCGTGATATTCACTGACCATTTCAGGGTAAAGTTTCCACTTTACATCCTGGCCATCATTCGGATATCTCGGTGCAATGTGCCAACGAGAGTGAAAAACATCCTGCTGGGCGACTTTCCCATTGCTTGAAATTATCTGCACCGCGTCGATGCCCAATTTATGGTGATAGAGGTCTACAACCGATATTTTTGTTTTTACGTCCGGCTGAGCATATCGAACAAAGAATAAACCTGTCATAGGAATATCCCCTCTGATACCATTAGATAAAACCTATTTTATCAATAAAGCCCAAAGCTTTCTTCATCGTCTTCACTTGATCAGATATGTATTATCAGACCTATAATGTATGCCACCAGGATCGCGCCCGAAGCTACCAGCAACAGGCTTTTTTCCTTATACGCAAGGAAAAGCGCAGCGATTGTACCGGCCAGAGAAGGCAGAAATTCTCCCGTGGAATAAAGGATGTCGGGAAAGGTGAGAACCCCCAGTACCGCATATGGGACATAACGTAAAAAAGATTTCAGCCATACCGATTTGATTTCTCTTCTGAATACGGCGATGGGTAAAACCCGGGGAATATATGTAACAAGCGCCATCAGAAATACCGCAATCAATATTCTCGGCATCGGGATACGTCGCCTCCATCCATATTGGATTGTTTTTGAGGAGAACCGACGGAATTATCGGTTACCGGCCAGAGGGAGGCGCCAATGCCCGCTCCGGCAATTGTCGCAAGAATAACACGAAATCCGCTGGAGATAAAGCCCAGGAAAGGCACATATTTCAGAACGATATTGATACCTACCGATATAAGCACGATATTCAGCACGGGTTTGGATCTTTTTGCAGGAGGAATAATTATAGCAATAAACATAGCATACAGCGCTATTCCCATTGCGTTGCCGATGGCCTCCGGCAAAACCGAACCGATGACCGAACCAAGCGCCGTTCCCAGTGTCCAGCCCATGATCGGTCCTGATATAAGGCCGAACATATAAGCGCTCGTCAGTTTTTTCTCTTCCATCGAAGCAACCGAAAAGGTTTCATCTGTTATTCCAAACCCGAAAATAAGCCTTTGCGTAAGTGTAATTTCCGGCCCCAGTCTCTGGGAAAGCGAAAGTGACATTAGAAGGTAACGGATGTTGATGATAAAGGTTGTCAAAGTAATTTCAAGCAACCCGGCATTTTCAAGTATCAGGTTTGTGCCTGCGAACTGGCCTGCGCTGGTCAAATTTGTAAGTGAAATTAAAACGGCAGTCCATGCGGGAATACCGCCGTTTACTGCCATTAATCCGAATGTAAGGGATACGGGTATGTATCCGAGAGCAATAGGCAGCCCTTTTGTAAATCCATAGCAAAAATCTTCTTTGGCGTTCACTGTCTAAATCTCCATATCACCACTTGTTGAGCACTTTTAACCGTGCTGACTGAAGTCCGTCCATTTATATCTATTAATGATTGAAAAGTGAAGACTTCGCAGTAATACTATTTTAAGCTGTTTCCAGGCAATTTTCAACAATTTTCACTGGAACATGGGGACCATCAAGACCAAACATCCCGGCCTGCCTGTTTTTATTCTCGGGCACAGTTTCGGCTCGTTTCTCGCCCAGTCGTTTATCGGAAGGTATGGCGCTGTGATAGACGGCGTAATACTGTCCGGCTAGGCAAAGCAGGCCGGTCCGGAAATCGCGTTCGGCAGGATTGCGGCTTTAATGCAAAGATTTCTTTTCGGCGAAAACAAAAAAAGCTTCTTAATAGATAAGCTTGGTTTCGGAAGCTATAACAAAAGGATTCCAGACGCAAAAAGCAAGTTCTCGTGGTTAAGCTGCGACGACAGCGAGGTTGAAAAATATGAGAACGATTTCTACATCGCATCCTCCACCAATGGTAAAGACACTTTCCGGATTTTCTGCAGAAACCATTAAGCTAGCTTCTTTTAATTGCATAAGAATTTTTGAATATCCCAGAATATCATTGACTATTTCATCAATATCTTCATTATCCACCTCAATCTCAGATAAATTATAGCCCTCAAGATACTTTTCTTTCAGTTCTTGCGCTCCCATTAAAAGTTCTTTGGTTCTTCCGGCCCCCTGCCATTGCGGGAAAAATAAATTCATATGGTTTTTTTTCATATCCTTTTCCTTTAATTCAGAACTTTCGTTCCATAACAATTTATATATCATAAGTCATACCAACAAATTTATTGATTGAAAAAGGTTTTTTATTTGCATCCTCTGTTTCACCATGCATATCCATTCTAGAACAAATCAGTCAGGAGTATAGTCGCAGCATGTTTCTATAATAATGGTTCTGTTTTCCCCGTCCCAGTCGACGTCAAAATTTACTGCAGAGGCAATGTCCCGGAGTTTGAAATAGTTATTGCCGTTGATTGTATATGCGGTAAGCTCGATTCTGTTCCCATCCAGATATACAGGAGAGGAATTTTTAACAGCTTTCTGAGGACTTGCGTCGATATGTGTTTTCAATTCTCCTCCGACTGGCGTATAGCTTTCCGATGTGATAATATAGATCGTTTTTGCAATATTATCCCATTTTATCTCAAATTGTCTCTGCGAATTTTTTATTTTCAATAAATATGCTATATCGCGCAGCTTGAAATAATTGTTGCCGTTAATTGTATATGCGTCAATGGAAATAGGTTCTCCATCAACAATTATGCGTGAAGAATTAGGTACGGACATAACCGGAATCTCTTCCGTATCTGACACAATTTCATTCGGAACATAATCAAAAAATTCACTATTCCAATAAACATGCGTCTTTGAAAACGTCTTCAGATCAATATCAAAATATTGATCACCGTACTTTTCCTTTATTATTTCACCGTCACGATATATATTTTTAGAATCCAAGGTAGTATCAAGAATAACCCATCGACCGTTGACAAACGCTTCGTTCCATACATGATGGCTTCGAATTCTTGAAAACATTGTTTCATCTCTTGTATCAAGATAGTCTTTATACATAGTAAACAGTTCATGGAACTGCTCTGTTGAATTACTAAAATCATCTATAAATCCTTTAACAACTTTGCAGGGAATTCCGGCACTCCTTGCCAGGGCAGCCGTCAAATTCGCATAGCCTACACATACGGATATTTTTGATTTAAGAGTACCCTTTGCGGAGTAATCTTTATCCGGTACTTTGTAGTAATCATCGGTTACGTAACGGAAAATATGAGAATCATGTGCAATATTGTCAGCAACCCAGTCATGTATGGCTTTTAATTTATCATAGTCGTCCGTATAACCGGCAACTATCTCTTTTGAAAGCTTATAAATTTCAGGGTCATAAACCTGGATATATTCGGTGGAAACAAGATATCTGTCCAATGCCTCCCTATCAGTCCTTGCCTTATTGTACATTGCCGAGTTTAATTCGTAGAATCCTTGCCAGATATCATTGTATTGATATTTATCCTTTGTTTTCATCATATAATCGCTTATTTGCAGTACCTGTTCATTTAAACTATAGCTTCCATCCAAACAGGTATAATCTTGATTATTTATCACAGTACAAACAACCGGATAATAGATACTCCCGTCGAATTTATCCCACATCCAGCGCGGTCCGGATTTTTAAAAACCGTTGATGCCGTAAATATGTACGCCATAATCATCCATCAGCTTCTGAAATGTAGCAACACGGCTTAGTGTAATACCGCATTGATGGCTATAATATATAAGAATAAAACTTTCCCCGCTGTAAAACAGATTATCTGCCTCAGCATCCGTAATTTCATGAAACCTGTCTCCTTTAAATATTTTCGACAGTTCCTCCGTGCCATCATTCCATGCTGCCGCATTAATATTAAAACTTCCTGCGAACAAAAGAACCGCCGTTATAATCACCAGGCAAAGACTTGCATTATTCTTCATTTCAAACAACCTTTCCAAACAACCTATATATAAATATATGAAAATTAATATGTACAAAAGTTAAATTAATTAGTGATGTAAATTTTATATACACCACCTATTATAATTTATTATAATTAAGTTAAGCAAAAAGGCAACCGTTTATTGGCAGGCTTCCGATTGAAACCTGTATGGTGTGTTTATGTATTTTTCAGATCAAAAATAATGAATACAGGCGTTTAAAGAAATGAAGGGGCAACTGAAATGACGTTTATTGGCGGCTCATATATCTGAGTATGAACAAAACCATCAAAAAACCGATTTCAAAAGTGCTATCCGACAAACTATCTCAATGGACTGTTTCAAAACTTCGGGAGTATATAAGGAGCGCATATGAGCCTCATTTTTTCGGCTTCATCTTTACCGACATCAGCAGCTTATAGTCTCTTAAATCAGTTTCGTTACGGATTTGGAACATCATCCACCTGCCCATTTTCATATAATCCTGCGCATTATCATATAGAGCACTCATTCCAGGTGATAATTCATTCCGCAGTAATTCCACTGCATTATCCCGTACCACCTTTCCTGACCGGATAAAACTTAAACTATATTTTGCTCCATCCCGCTTTTCGTTTTCAAAGGCTTATTCCCAAGCTATCTTGTTTATTTTTTCAATTATATCATAATATCAATCCAGAAGCTTATATATCAGAATGCTTTCTATCATTTCATTTTTTATATGAAACTTTATTCCTTCAGCATAATTTGCCGCCAGGTATTGAAAATCATCCTCTTCATATGTAGCCCCATTCCCAAGCATATTCCCCTCAGGATACGCTTCCTTAAGCTTATTAACACTGTCTCCGACTTTGATATTTCGCACTGTAGAATAGCTTGAATCGGTAATTTCAATTTGAAATATAAAAAACTTCTCATCCTTGTATGTATTTATTGTTTTTATTTCGAGCCCCGGATATTTGTACTGCTTTTCTGTGAAACCAACAAGCATATCCATATTCAACCCGTCGTCGTAAGAATAGGTGTGCGATTTGATTTCTTCCGCTTCCCCCAGAATACTTTTAAGTTTTTCATCATCAACCATATCGGATAAGCCAACAATATTGTCATTATATATAAAAGATAACTCTTTCAGATTAGTATTTTCACTATTTGGCAGCGCATAATCTTTTATTACGTTATAATCCAACTTATTGTCAGATGTATTATCTGATGCCGTATCGGTTAATTCCCCGGTTTGAACATCGTTTCGTATACTGTCGGCCGGCGTTTGAACCTGATTTTTATTACATCCATGCAGTACTGTCACAAATAATATAAGTATTAAAGCACCTGTTGCTAATTTTCTAAAATTTATCTTCCCGCTGACTCTCTTTTTTTCCATAATAAGCCTCCCTGATAATTATGCCGGTTAATAAATGGTAGACGATATCAAGGATGGCTTTGTTCCGATTTTCACCCGTATTAACCCGACAGTAATCATTCATTTCATTGTATATTGTTCCTGGTTTAAAACTAATATTCAATTTTCATAAGTCCATGGATCATCAGAGCTATTAAGAATGCTGCTTTATCGATTCAAAAAAGCTCTTCAATTCCGCCTTTGTTTCGCTGTCCAGATAATGCCACCTTATACCCTTAACAGCGCCTTCAAGAGCGCAAAGCGTATTAAAGCAGGTATCCCCTTCAAGCAAACGCAGCTTTGTAAACGTTTCTCTGCTTCCGGTTTGTATTAGAGTTTCAGCATCATTTATTCCCGCCTTGTTCAGGCGTCTTTCCAATTCCCTGCCGATATTCGGCAGGCCGCTTAATTTCTCCATAGCTGCACCCCATCTTTTCGCCTTATCTGTCTTGCAGGCGGCTTTTTCGAGTTTGCTTTATTTCATTAAGTATATGATACCACAACAAACATGACAACAGTATGTCAGCTTAGATATTTTTTATACGATCTCAATCTTATACGCTCTCATCCAGATATCAACCTGGATTAAATATGCCATCAACTGTGTGCCTGTCATGAGTTGGCCGTACCAGGGCATTGAAAGCGACTTTCCATCGGAATCGATAATCTCCTGCACCTTTTGTATGTTAATTAACTGCGCCAATGGGGAACTGGAATCATTAAGTATCTTTTGAAGGCTTGATTTAACTGCTTTCAAATATTTAGGATTGTGGGTTTTAGGGTATGGGCTTTTCTTGCGCGATATGATTTCGTCCGGCAGGATGCCCTTCATTGCCTCCCTTACAATCCCTTTTTCTCTGCCGTTAAGCGACTTAATGTGCCAGGGCATATTATAAGCGTACTCTACCAGGCGGTGGTCGCAGAACGGAACTCTTACCTCAAGCCCGCTGTACATGCTCATCCTGTCTTTTCTGTCCAGCAAAGTCTGCATGAACCAATTCAGGTTCAGCATAAACATTTGCCTCATGCGAACCTCAACTTCTTCTTCACCCGGCAAAATATCCGTATTGTTCACTGTATCGCTGTACTGCTGTTTTACATATTCTTCGCCGTCCTTCAGCAATCCCGGCTTTAAAATGCTTTGCCTTAAATCCAATGACTGGGACCACGGAAAGGTATCTTTGAACAAAATATCCCTGTTGTGATACCACGGATAACCTCCGAATATTTCATCCGCGCATTCGCCGGAAACCGCAACGGTAAACTCCTTTTTTATCTCCCTGCAGAACAGGAGCAGTGAAGAATCGACATCCGCCATACCGGGCAAATCACGGGCAAGCACAGCATCCCCCAAATGTTTTTCCAAGTCTTCATTGTCAAGCAGAACTTCATGGTGCTGCGATCCTATCACATTTCCCATCATCCGGATATATTTTTCATCTGAATTCGGTTGAAAAATACTTTTTACGAAATATCGATGATTGTCAACATAGTTAACCGAATAAGTATGGAGCCTTCCTTTATTGCCGGATAAATACTCATCGGAGGCTATTTTTGAAATAATGCTGGAATCAAGTCCGCCGGACAGGAAGCAGCATAACGGAACATCCGATACCAACTGACGCTTAACCGCATCGGTGATTAAAAAGCGGGTTTTCTCGATTGTGGTTTTGACATCATCGGTATGCTCACTGGCCTTTAAGCTCCAATATTTTCGGACTTTCAATCCCGTTTTTTGCTCAAAGACCAAAAACTCTGCGGGTTTCAATTCGGTCACGCCCTTGATTACTCCATTGCCGCTTGTTCTGCCCGGCCCCAGGAGTAAAATTTCTTTAAGACCGTCATTATCAACCCTGTGCTTGACTAAAGGATTTGCGAGCAAGGTTTTCAATTCGGATCCGAAAATGATACCATCGTGATAGCTGTATACAAACAGCGGCTTTACGCCCATTCTGTCGCGGGCCAAAAACAATGTTTTGCTTGTGTCGTTCCAAACCCCGAAAGCGTAAATGCCATTCAGCCTTTCCAGGCATGATTCACCCCAATGTATAAAAGCTGTCAGCAGAACCTCGGTATCGGAATGTCCCCGGAAATGGTATCCGAAAGCTATAAGCTCATCACGAAGCTCATTTGTATTATAAAGCTCTCCGTTATAAACAATGGTATAGCTGGTATTGCCTTTTTCCTTTGTCATCGGCTGGATTCCGGTTACAGGGTCGATAACAATGAGCCTTCGGTGCATCAGGCATACGTTTTCTTTCAGATAAATTCCTTGAGCATCAGGGCCTCTGCGCACTAACGTACCCGTCATCTTGTTTATGATATCCTCATAATTTCTCAAATCCCGATTACTATCAATCCATCCTGCGATTCCGCACATATACACCCACCTGCAAAAAATAAAAAGGCGCCATTTATAAATGACGCCTTTGCCATCGGTATATTTTATGCATTGACCCCGGGATTGTTTCTTTATGGTTCGCTCTTACTATAATTTTGATTGAGAGCAGCAGCTATAATTTCAAATACCAGAACAAAGCCTTCTCATCGCTGTTGGGAAAGTTCCGATACAGCATCGTATCGACTCCTCCGAGTATAAATCCGTACTTATCATAAAACCTGCAGGCCGCAAGGTTTGTATCCTGAGTTTCAAGCATGAGACCAGGCATTCCGCCATTCTTTGCCCATTGGACAGCAGCATCAATCAATTTTGTTCCTAATCCCATTCTCCGATATTTCCCGGCAACTTCAATATCTTCAATGCAGCAGTACTTGTTCCAGTTGCGCCTTAACCTTACCTGCCCGGCACACTGATTGTCCGCGTATGCGAAAAAGATATTTTTATCCGGATTGCTTATGTATTCACTGTAATCCAGCTCATCATTGGGATACTGCTTTTCGTAAGGCGTTTCAATGAATTCTTCCGTCCATGTCCATTTCCCGTCCGCATATTTCGGTATAAGTCTTCCGAAGACTAAAAAAGGCTCGTTTGGCTTATTTACATCACATAAATTTTCTTCGGACACAGGTACGATATTGAATGCTTTTATCTCTTTATTATCCGTCATGTTTTAGCCACCCCCCTTTTTCAATACACAGGATTACATATCTTCAAAAACCGGCTCCCCATGCATAAATTCGGATTTCAGACCTAATTTTTCAAAGTAACTGCACATTTTTATGCAAGCAAACTTTTCGGTAGAGTAATGGGTTCCTCCCAAAACATTTATTCCGTTTGCCTTTTCACACCTGTGCACTTCGGAAGATACGTCATTATTTACTGTTATTCCGGTAATTAATACCTTGATATTGTTATCAATAAGCTCGTTAACCGTTTCGATAACATTTCCGCCGCCGGCTACTATACCGACATTGCCATCTATAATTCTGTCCCCGTATAAGTAAACCTTTGTTTTATGCCCGACCGTTTTTGAAAAGACATCGTTTAGTTCCTCAACCGTTTTGCATTTTGTTTTTCCTATAACACCTGCAAACCCGCCGCGATACGGGACAAACGGTTTAACAATCTCTATATCCAATGCATCTGCTAAGGTTTTGCTCGTAGAATATTCACTGTAATTATCCAATGGCACATGCAGGTTGTATATTGATATTCTGCGTTCCTGAAGCTTTTTGACCAATGCCGGGTTCATCTGCTTAAATGCCGGGGTGGTTCGAATATCCCATATGGATGGGTGATGCACAAACAGCATGGCATCCGTAGTACCGCTGTCAATTATCTGCTGCAGTATTTTATCCGTTGGAAATACGGCAGAATAGACTTTTGTGATTTCTTCCGCAAAATCGCAAACCAGTCCCATGCTTCTCGCTTTGAAGTTTTCTGACAAGAACTCATACACGGGCTCCATGTATTCTGCCCATGAGTCGTATAATCCGTCGGTGATAAAATCTTTTTCCAGACGATCATACAATACTTCAGCTTTCATATGGGTTTCATTCCTTTCTTTATTAATCAATTATTTTTTCGTATTTATTATGTAATTTCATTCAACCAGGCTCCACTCAAATATATACAAAAACCTATGACCATCTTTGTAAAGATCATGCCACTCTGGCAGACGGGCCATACGGATGAGCTTTGCGCCAAGCTTTTCGCATGTACGCCTCGAAGCTATGTTGTCAGGGCTGGTAGTAATCAATACCTTTTTCATCCCATGCGCACGGATGACCGGTTCAAGAAGCAAGCAACATATTTTATAAATTTGTTCACTCATCGCGCACACACGTTTTCAAGTATTTGCCGCATAAAACTACCATTCCTTTTTCCATATTTCACGGTGGCAGACTGTTTCAAAACCGATAGCGGTATAAAATTCATGTACGCCGCCGAAGCAATATTTTGCGCCCAGGGCTTTTGTTTTCTTCATACCCTCTGTAAGAGCAATTGTGGCAAGTCCTATCCTGCGGTACTTCGGAACAGTCGCAAGCGGCTCAAGATAAGCATACTTATTTTTGTCATCGAACCACATTCCGGCAAAACATGCATAATCACCGTTTGGAGCTTTTATAACGGTTGTTAGGTCCTTTCTGAAATTCGGCCCGCTTTGCATATGAATGCGGCTGTCGATATCGTCGTCAGGATTATCGCCGTGATCAAATCCTTTCCAAAGGCATTCGTTTATTTTCCTGTAGTCATTTTCATCTTCCAATGAAATAATTTTAAAACCGTCGGGCAATTTGACATCACGGAACGGATTATTATATGAAAATATCCGGACCGGTTCGGCATACACTTTTTTATAACCGTTTCGTGACAACAATTCAATTTTATCAGTTTCCTTATCGGTCACCCAAACAGAAAGAGTCTTCTTACCATTTTTCTCAGAAGACAGCTCTTTTTCCGCATACTCAAGCATTTCAGGCAAAAGGAAAGTATGCTCGCGGTCGGTTACAAGAAAGCATTCACCGATGTCCAACTCATAACATGCAATTCCGGTAAGGTTACCGTTTTCCTCCCAAAGTCCGAAGCGATGCGTAAGCTGATAGCTAAAAAACGGATGCGTGTGCGCATACTCGAAAAACTGCGGCAATAGGTAACTGTTAAGCGTATCAAGGGTGTAAATATCTGTAAGAAATCTGTGAACCACAGGAAAATCAGCAAGAAGCCTGTATCTTCTTCTACAGATATTTTGTTTCATGGAAATCCCTCCAAATATCACATTTATCAACGCGTTTTTACATTTAACCGGTATTGCCCGGATGTAATTCAAATGCCTCTCATTTATACATAATATCATACGGTTCGTTATCAACCCAGGGAATAAATATTTCATTCAGTCCATCCTCAAAGAACATCGGCAGGTAATTACAGAAATCGTTCGTGGTTTGCCGTGTTTTGAGTTCATCAACACTTATCCAGTAATTTTTGCCCTCATCCATTTCAGTAATAAGATTGCCTTTAAAATCCGACGTTTTATAGAGAAAAACAAAGTACCTGTCAAAGGTTTTACTGTTGCACCAATGAACAACCCCGCAGGATTTCAGGTTTTTTATATCAAGTTCCGTTTCTTCTTTTATTTCTCGAATTGCAGAGTCGACAATGCTTTCGCCTTGATTAACATGTCCGCCCGGAAAGGACAGTCCTTTCCAGCTTTTAGCCCTTTCCTGTACAAGTACTTTTCCCGTCGTTTTATCCTGTATCATTACCATACTGGTAGTTCTACTTTAGGCATTTGAAATACTCCCTTATATCTTATAAGAACTAATTATTTTTTAACATTTCTAATGTCCATAAGTCCACAGTACTTTATCAATTTTCCGGGGAGTCCACTCATTGGTTTTGTTTTCTTCGTTTAACTGAATTGCTTTTGACTTCATCAATTGGATTAGCAATGTACCGTCTTTTATGTTTATACCATTCGGATTTATACGAGCCAGCCGCGATTTTTCCGGTATATCTTTAATGCTGTTCAATGCTTATTATTACCCATTTGGATGGCTGAAAGCTTGCTGTTTCTAAGCCTAAAATGGAGTTATTTTCACATATATTAATTACTTCTTGTGGTAATCCAATATTTCCGTTGCCGCTTTTACAACTGCCTGGATATCTTTTTTATTAGGACGGCCCAGTTTAATAAACAAGAATCCTCCGACACATGTTATTTCATCGACAATTTCTATGCCTTTATTTTCAAGAATTGCACGAAGTTCTTTCTGGCTGCGGTGGCTGGCCGATGTGCTGCTCGTTACAAGTACGACCTTTTTGACAATGGACGTATCCAGCTTTCCAGCATAGGATATAAGATCAGGATTGCAACGACTGGCATAAATACCGCCGACAATAAAGAGCAGGTCTGCTGCTTTGGGTTGAGGGTGCTCGGCTGCGTTTATTGCTTCAACATTAAATTCTTTCCCTATCGCCTCTGCAAGTTTTCTTGAGTGCTGTGTTTTCGTTGCGTAAATAACGCCTATGTTATCCATAATCAAACTTCCTTTCAATAATATAAACTTTTTAGTGTTAGTCAAAAACTTTTTAAATCTGCTTGTTTCACAGCCCTAATGCCGCCCTATGCTCTGAGTTAGGCTTCAAGGCGATAAGGTTAAATTAAACTGTCTTGCATACAAGCGTATTTTTAACTTATCTTTTGGTAAATTCCATCTTTTACATATATGATATCACAGAAAACCTGATAATTGCATGTTGTTTTTAAACAACAAAAAATACAGTACCGTTAACGCGCTGCCATCAATAAGCTGTCAAACCTGTCCAGTATACCGCCGTGGACGGAAATAACTTACTGAAATCCTTAATTCCGATTTTCCTTTTAACTGCAGGCATCAGCAGAACTCCAATCTATCCTATGACAGAAGCCAATAGAAAATATGCAGGCATTCTTACAACATAATCAGCAGTTAAGTTTTTAATAATAATAGCTGTAACAAGCGAAAGAACTGCTGCTGTTACAGTGTCGCCAATTGCAGTTTGATGATTGAAAACCTATATCATTCAGATAAAATAATAAAAAAGAAGCAGCACTGCGAGGAAAATTAAATTCAGCAGAGTAAATAACCCAAGGTAAGCTGCATTTTTCTTATCCGCTGTCGTGCAGTAATATTTGAAAGAAATCAGACTTGCCATCGAAGCAATGATTGTTCCAAGACCGCCTAAGTTAGCGCCTACAATCAATGCCGGTATATTATCGGTAAAACCGGAAAGCAGGATAGCCGCAGGAACATTACTGATGACCTGACTGGCAAGCACTGATGTAATCAATTCGTGTCCGTGTATAATACTCCGCAGCCATAGATTGATTTCCGGAATACGCTTCATATTTCCTATAAATACAAATAAAAAAATGAAAGTCAGCAATAAAGCATAATCAGGTTTGCGCAGCATCCTGCGATCCATAAGAAAAACCACTGCCAGAATCACTGCTCCTGCAATATAGACTGAAATTATGTGTGTAACGCTGGTCAACGCAAACAGGAACAGAAACAGATAAACAAAAGCTTTCTTTTTCTCCGCTTCTGTAAGTGTATGATCCGATTGCACCTTCAAAGTAACAGGTTTCCTGTCGATTAGTATTACACAGGCGATTAATAGTCCGGCAAATGAAACCAACGTATAAGACAGCATCAATGAAATAAAACTGCCCATACTCATTCCGCTTAAGGAGAACAGATATAAATTCTGCGGATTGCCTATTGGTGTAAGCATGCTGCCCAAATTGGCGGCAATTGTCTGCAAAACAATAATCCGAATCAGATAACATTCCAGGCCGGTCATCATAAGCACATCAATAGTAAACGGCACAAAAGTGACGAGTGCGACATCGTTGGTAATGGCCATGCTGAACCCGAAACACAGCATTACCAATACTATAGCCAAACTTCGCGTACTGCGTGTTTTTTTCAGCATCCAGCGCCCTATCATTGAAAATATACCAAGACTTCTCAGTCCGGCCATAACAATCATCAGGCTAAGCAGGATTATTAATGTGTGAAAATCTATATAACTTATATATTTATTATCCAAAGGAACAAATGCGATAGATATAAGAGCCAGCAGCAAAGATATGCACAGCACAGCTTCTTTTTTCATGTAGCTTAAGATTGTTTTCATCGGGTCGTTGCTCCTTATAAATGTCTGTTATTTTAGCATTTATAAAAATAAATCGATATAAAATCGATAAAACTGAATAGGCATTTCCTTTATTCAACCATCCCAGTCTACCATAGAATTTATTGAAATGTAAGTATGTTTTTATTAATAATGTACAAGGAAGTGCAATAACATGTTATGCAAGCATATTTCGCGGTTTATATGCAAGCATGTGTTTCATAAATAGGATAACGATACAACAGATGATTCAGCAGCATTCATCGCCGCATGAACAATCACAGCTCGGCTCTTTTCCCCTAATCCAGCTCGTAATCACTGCTGCGGCGCATCCTACCCCAGTCTTAACAGTTATCGCGTTTGCGGGACAATTTTTCGCGCAGGCGCCGCATTCCATGCATAGGTCTTTATCATCAATCTGCGCTTTATTTTCGTTTATACTGAGAACCCTATGAGGGCAGACCTCAGCACATCTTCCGCAGCCTATACATTTTTCAATTAACAGACGAAGCGTTGTGACATTTTTTAAATATCTATGTATCATAGTGTCCTCCTTTATGCCCGGATACTGTTTATCAGCAGCAGAATAATCCCCGCTGCGGCTGAAACGGCAATAAGCGGCACGGCTATTTTCATTTCCTTCAGAACACCGGACAATGATGTATATGTTGATGAACCCGTGAAATTCATTGCGAAATAAGCCGATAATGACGGCAATGCAAGCAAATATCCTATCGCAGGAAGCAAGAACCCTGTAGCAAACCAACCGCTGAACCAGGTAAATCCTAATGTCCATAACAGTCCCATTAACCAGCCCTTCCATGCGAAAGCTCTGCCGGGAATCACCGGAAGAATCAAAGGCGTTATGACAGTTCCTGTTATCACAGCACCCGAATAGACAATGAAATCTCTAATCCCGAAAGCCCTTACAGCAAACAGGTTAATGAGAAACATAACTCCGAAAACCACCAATGAAAACTTTGCGGCAGTCACCAGTTCAACAGGTGTGAGGACTAACCTGTTCCACGTTGTAAATTTCACTGTACGCATTTCTTCTGTAGCTTTAAAGCCCGAATTAAGAAATGCCTTTATGTCTTTCGCCCGCACAGGTCCGTAGACAACAGAAAATCCGGTTTGTCTGGCCACCTCATGGGCGCTCACACCCGTCGCGCCCAACTGCGGCAGTACCAATTTTCTGTGCGATACTATTTCGGGCAGCCCGGTTTTCGATATACGGTTTACTAATTCATCAGTCCCGAACGTGCCTTTACCGGCGGCACACCATACATTTATACCCTTTGTATCAAGTATCAGAATCCAGCAATCCAGACCCGATAACTCCTTCCTTAATACATCAAACGTCAGCTTGTAGTTTGCGCTTACAAGCACAGGAGATGTATGATCAGGCTTGCCCACAGCGTAAAGTCCCGGATTGATCCTGTAATTCATCCTGTTGATACCCCAGCGCACCTTCCACGCTCCAAGCAGGTCCTTGAAGCAAAGATTAGTTGAAATTACAGGCACGCTGCCTTTAGGAGTAATAATTTCACCCTTTACCCATTCATCATTTTTATCATACGGCGTAATCGGTTTCGTGCTGCAGCAGCTATCGGCAGAACAGCAGCATGATTCCCTGTTACTCATTTTCATCACTTCCTTCACAACAGCCTGCATCTTCTTTGCAGATACAATTTTCATTTTTTATGGTTATGTCATTGAGAAATTGCTTAATTCTGCCGACAGTTTCCGCATCCAACGAATAATACGTCCACTTTCCTTTTTCCCTGCTTTTGACAAGCCCGCATTCACATAAGATCTTCATATGATGAGACAAGGTGGATTGAGACATATCGAATTTCTCTAAAATCATGCAGGCGCAAAGTTCCCCACGTGAGAGCATATCTGCGATCATGGCTCTTTTGGGATCTCCCAGTGCCTTGAAAACTCTGGCATATTCCGAATACTCTTCCATAACGGCACCCCAAATCTATAAATATCGATATGATCATTATATTTGTCAAATCGAAAAGTGTCAATATGAAATAAGAAAGTACTAATATACTCTTCCGCTTAAGGACCTGTCAATAAATCCGACTCGTATCTTTTTTACGATATTATTTTCCGGGAAAAGGTTTATGTAAATATCACCATTTTCGAAATAATTTTTACTCTCCGGCTTAAACCCTGAATTATCCAATATTGAATAAGCTTTGTCCAAAGAATCTCCTGCATGTATGCCTAAAACACTATGACTTGGGTTTTCGGTCTCAATTAAGCAGACTTTATTGTATGCCCTGCTGTCAGGGTCATTCGAAAAGAATATCCTGACCCTTTCGCTCTCATATTCGTAACCAAAACCGCCCATGCCGTATATATATTCGCCTTCTTCGTTCATTTTTCCGGTTACTTCTTCAAGAGGCATCAGCAGCCTGACATCTGCTATATCAATGGATTTATTTATTCTATACACCTGGGAAAGCGGATGAAAAATATATAAACAAACTGCCGAAAGCAACATAACAATAAGAATGCCGCAAACAAGTAATTTTCTTTTCATTTGCATACCAGTCCCCCTCTATTCTTTCAAATATTTTTCGACGGTTTTGGCCTCTTTATGGTTCCTTTGTACGGAATCCTATGTATAAAGGAACAAATAATTTCAGAAAATCGTCATATAAGGGTAAATATATTTATCGTGTTTTTGTCATAATTTTGAAACAGGTTCGACGCAGGTATGTAACACGATGATGTTACTCTGTATATAGGCAGCACCGTAATACGCAATACAAAGGAGGATTTTTTATGAGAAGAAAATTTACAGTTATGTTTTTGCTTTTTGCATTTATATTGACATTAATAGCCTGCTCGGCTTTTCAGCCGAATGAAGGAAATGTCAACGATATTGTTAAAAACGATACCGATAAGACAGTTGAGAATAAAGACAATGCTGAAAGCACGGATACGGATAAAGATGCGAATAACAGCGTTCCCGATGATAAAGACGATACGCTCCAGGAAGGCGAGGAATATTTCAAAAGCATAATCGAAGACAGAGCCACTAATGTTCTTACCGCAATAAAGAACTATAACACGGAAAAGCTCGCCGATGCGGTACATCCTGACAAGGGAGTCCGCTTCTCACCGTACGCATATGTTGATGTTGACAAAGATCTTGTATTCACCGCAGAGGAAGTAAAAAACCTGGCTAACGACTCAAAGACATACCTTTGGGGATACTACGACGGTTCAGGTGAACCTATAAATCTCAACTTCCCGGACTATTACAAGAGATTTATCTATGATGCGGACTTTTTAAACGCTGAGCAGGTAAGCTATAACAAAACGCTGGGTCAAGGAAATACGGTGAATAACAGCTTCGACGTTTACAAAGATTCAATCATTGTCGAATATTATTTTCCAGGCTTGGATCCCAAGTATGAAGGCATGGACTGGAGAAGCCTCAGGCTCGTGTTTGAAAAGAAGGATGATACCTGGTATCTCGTCGGAATCATCCATGATGAGTGGACAATATAGTTTTAATTAGAAACACAATTTCGCCCTTTGGCTTTTGCCCTATACAGGGCATCGTCCGCCATTTTTAAAATATCTTCAATATCGTTTACATCGTCGGTACCGACGCGGATTGCCGCCACCCCGATACTTACCGTAAGACTAATTACATGGCCGCCAAATACCACTTTTCTTTTCTCTACAGTCTTCCGGAAATTTTGTGCTGCCTTTTTCGCTTCTTCCAAAGAAGCGTTTTTTAGTACCACAGCAAATTCTTCTCCTCCTATGCGCCCGGCAATATCGGTTTTTCGGAAACCGCTCTTTATAATGCTTCCGATTTCACGAATCATTTCATCTCCTGCCGCATGCCCGAAAGTATCGTTGATGTTCTTGAAATTATCCAAATCCATAATCAGCAATGATAGTTCTTCATTATTCTTTTTGGCACTTGCAAACTCTTTTTTGGCCAAATTCATAAATTCCGCCCGGTTATAGAGGCCGCTTAAAGAATCCGTGGTAGCCAAAAATTTAAGTTTCTCCTGAATTTTTCTTTCTTCCGTAACATCACGGATAGTTTTAAGCATTTTCGTGTTTTCATCATCGGGATTTCCCAACGGCACCACGTCAATCTCAAAAAACCGTTCCTCATTATCTTTCACAAAAGAAAAATCACAGCTGCTTTTGCTTTCGAAAATCTCCAGCAACTCCGGCTGTCGTTCAAGAATACGCTCTATCGGGTAATTGTCCAATGTAATGTTCAGTGCTTTAAAAAACTTCTCAGCGGCCTTATTATAGTCAATAACCCTTTTCCCCGGACCTAAAACCACCATACCGGCAAAGTTGTTCTCAAAGATTGTTTCCCGCGCCAGGGTTCTTATTTCCAAAAAATCGTATTTCAAAATTCCATAACTTATAACAAGAAGAGAAACTGGCATTATTATTGCGGAATAATCAATGTTCCATTCATCAAAAACGAAAAGAATCATAACTATACCAATAAAAGGCAGCAGGGAAGCAAACAAAAAAACAAAAAAGTGGGGTTTGGTATAGCCAGCCTTATTCTTCAGGTATCCTATAAGGTAAATGATAACGGTAAAAAGCAGGCACAATATCGTATAGGAAATGTTAACATAATACCAGATGCCTCTTTCCATATATAATGAACTGTATCCAAAGATCTGCCGGACTTCCCATTTTGTATAAAAAAGATGGTGCCAGGAATTGGTAAGCCGAATAAAGAATGTTATTACAGGTATTGCAAAGAGTAAAAGCGCCATCTTGATTTTCAGCGTATAGATTGTCTTTGTATAAAGAAGAGCCACCGTCATCCACAGCACGGAAATTAAGGGTAATCCGAAATATTGAACCTGGTTCCAAAAAATCATTTCCTGCAGATTGCTGCTGTTAATAATCATTAAAAAACCAAACAAATAAATACTGATACAAAAAACCATCGCTGAGAATGCCCTTCGGTAGCTTGTTCTGCCCTTTGAAAAGAAATATGCTGCAAAGTACTGGGATAATATAACCGCAAAAAGAAGATAAAGACTAACCAACATTTTTGTTATGTTCACAGTAGCACCTCTTGATAATAACATTGAAACCTTTCTATATATCGGCATATTTCATCAGTATATTCACAACGTGATACCCCGCTTATCGGTGCTTTTTTATCTATTGACTAGTCTTCAAAGCTTGTATATTTTAAATTTATCAAAAATTACAGCAATAACATTCGATATTTTAGATCTGACACTTTATGCAAAACGTTCTTCAGATATAGTGGCAAGGTATGGTGGAGATGAATTTGTGGTACTGCTTCCGCATACAGACAAAGAAAACGCCATGAATCTCGCCGAACTAATGAGAATCGGGGTGGAAGAAAAATCTGTACCACATTCGCGTTCTGATGTTTCAGATCATGTAACAATCAGTTTAGGTATTAACACAATAATCCCATCAGATGAATCATCCATTGACGAGTTTATAAACAATACCGATAAAGCTTTATATATGGCAAAGAAAAGACGTAATTGCTCAGTATTTGCTGTGAATCAATAAATATAAATCTCTCCCGTACTATTTCAAAAACCAGTTCTAATCAGTCGGGAAGTTTCTTTCCGCATTTCGGGCAGAATTCAAATGCTGAATCAACAGTTTTTCCGCAATAAGGACAGTATTCGGCACTAGTCCCGTTTTCTTCACCGATAGTGTCATTGACTGAGGCTTTCTTGCCATATTTCTCATTCAGCGGATCTGTCTCCTCTTTCCCATCCACTATATCAATAATCGAATAACGGTTCTCTGATGTAACGTTATGGTAATTGTATATCACACCGTAGATCGCTATTCCGATAAATATAAGTCCAAACGGAATCATAAACCATGCGCCCATCGCCCCGGCAAAAATACACCAGAATACTCCAAACAAAGCGGCAGCTATTCCACCGGCCATTCCCATTTTTGATGGACCTCTTCCAGGTTTTATACTTTTCATAAAATAAAATACCTTTCTATAATAAATATTTTTATCTGCTTGTTTTTTGTCCCCAATTCCTTTTAGATGTCAGGAAACGGATTAACAGCATTATTAAACACTACTACCATATTAACATATTTCTATTATGAATGGTAATCTTATTACTTATATTAACCGGTTTTTCCGCTTAAATATTTCTGATACACCGCATAGCTTTGAGGTATTACTTTCAACTTGTCATCGTTACATCTTGACAATTTAAAACCCATAATATATAGTAATTTAAAAGCAACGGGGCTTAAGCCCTGTTGCTTTTTTTATACCGTTTACCAGTATCGCTTTTATACGGTATCGGCAGATATTTGTTTATTTCCTCATATCAATAAGAATTTGTATGCGACATTTAATTTACATTAGCATATGCTGAAAAATTGCTCAAAAGGAGGAATTGATGATGAGAATCAAAAAGAAACTGGAAAAAATTCTGGAAGAGGCGTTCAGCATACGGTATCATACAAAGCAAATGCGCAGCGGTAATCTGGACATAAAAATTGATACTGATCAATTTATTTTTCTGAAAGATTTGGCGGAGGACATTAACCAAATCAACAGTATTTTCAATACGTACATAAACGAAATAACCCATATATTATCCCACCTGTCGGCAGGAAATATGGCAGTCGTCTTTTCGGATGATGTACTTTATCATGGAGATTTTCTGCCTATCAAAAATGCGCTTTATAAAATCAGGCATGCTTTGAATTCCTCATTTGAAGAGATTCATAGGCTGTCTATAGAAATAGACGCTATGAGCAATCAGGTTGAGAACGGTTCCTCATTATTGGCGGCAAATACGACGGAACAGGCAGCTTTGATTTCCGACTTAACAACAACTGTTTATGACATTACCGACAAAACAGTCCATAATGCGGCAAATGCAAATGCAGCGGCAAGAACTGTCGAAGCGATTACAGAGGAAATCGAAACCGGCAAGAGTTATATGAACCATATGCTGGCCTCGGTGGATAAGGTAAAGTCCTCCATGGATGATATATCCCGCATCATTGGATTGATAAACGGGATTGCCGAACAAACCAGATTACTGGCTTTAAACGCGGCTATTGAAGCTGCAAGGGCTGGTGAAAACGGAAAAGGGTTTTCAATAGTTTCAAGCGAAATCAGTAAACTTGCGCAGCAAAGCAGCGAAGCTGTCAGGCAAACCACGCAGTTGATTAACAATGGTATAGCTGCAGCCGGTGAAAGTGCTAAAATTACGAAAAAAACCGCGGAAAGTTTCAAAAACATAAATGATTCGATAGAAGGCATAGCCGGTTTGTGTAAAGAAATAGCGGAAGTGTCTGATATACAGGCGGAAAATCTTAAACAAACATCAGCCATCATTACCAATATATCTGAGGCAGTTCGAAACAATGCGGCTTATGCCCAGGAAAACAGTGCGGGAGCAACGAACCTTTCGAACATATCCGCTCAATTAAAGAAGGTGCTTCAGCGTTTTCGTCTGATAGGCCAGGAAAATGCACCGGAAACCGATAAAAATATGTTTGACGAATTCACGCGGGATCTGATAGACAAACTGGCGGCAAAGTTATTTAATGCAACTTCCGCCGAGGCTGTAGATAAGATACTGGAAACGGAAATTTTAAATCATGAAGATGTTGAATGCCTGTATGTTATTAATGAAGATGGCAGGCAGTTAAGCCATACTATTATGAATCCAAAGATAATGGTGGAGCAGGATGAGAATTTTAAACCCGCGCTGCCCGGCGAGGATTACGGTTCAAAAAAATATTTCCGGCAGGCAATGAAAAATAAGAATGAATTGTATGTTTCCCCGGAATACATATCGAAAGCGACAGGAAATTTATGCAAGACAGTTTCATATGCATACCAGGGAGCAGACAAAAAATATTATGTTATTTGCATCGACCTGCTGTGCAGATTTTAGATCCTTTCTCGTGCCTCCCCTGATTTACTTAAAATACTTCGAAGGGCAAACGATAGCGTACGTCTTATGCTGATCTCCGTCAGGCGTCGTAAGCTGTCATGCCCTTCCCTGCA
>Ga0134103_1000212_pt1 | contig 73162 bp, 71 predicted proteins | sample 14_taG_2_FD_94445 | JGI IMG/M metagenome (GOLD analysis project Ga0134103, IMG submission 94445) | Switchgrass degrading microbial communities from high solid loading bioreactors in New Hampshire, USA - 14_58_20_212_A1 metaG | ecosystem: Engineered > Bioreactor > Semi-continuous > Anaerobic >...
TCATCGCCGAGCAGAGCCTCCGCGAGAGCTTTTGAAAGCTCTGTTTTACCTACTCCGGTAGGTCCTGAGAAAATGAATGAACCCACAGGACGTTTAGGATCCTTCAGCCCTACCCGTCCTCTTCTTATAGCCCTCGATACAGCACTGACGGCGTCATCCTGGCCTATTACCCTTTTATGAAGAATCGATTCCATATTCTTAAGGCGCTCTGATTCTTCCTGGGCAAGCCTGCTAACGGGTATGCCGGTCCATGATCCGATAATATCGGCAATTTCTTCCTCGGTAACAATCTGGGTATTCTTTGAATTCTCGATCTGCCATGCTTCCTTTTTAGCTGCCAGTTCTTCTTTAAGCTTGTTTTCCTCGTCCCTGAGGGCTGCCGCTTTTTCAAATTCCTGGCTTATAATGGCATCTTCCTTCATTTTGTGAACATCTTCGATCCTGCGCTCCAAATCCTGCAAGTCCGGCGGCGCTGTAAAGCTCTTTAATCTGACCTTACTGGATGCCTCATCGATGAGGTCAATGGCTTTATCGGGCAAATACCTGTCGTTTATATACCTGGAAGACAATTTAACAGCCGCTTCGATTGCCTTGTCAGTGATCTTGACCTTGTGATGTGCTTCATATTTATCTCTAATCCCCATCAGTATCTGTATCGCTTCTTCCTGGGTCGGTTCAGAAACGGTAATGGGCTGGAAACGGCGTTCCAGGGCAGCATCCTTTTCAATATGCTTTCTATATTCGTCGAGAGTCGTAGCTCCTATTATCTGTATTTCGCCCCTTGCAAGAAGCGGTTTTAAGATATTTGCCGCGTCTATTGCGCCTTCTGCCGCTCCCGCACCTACTATGGTATGCAATTCGTCAATGAACAGTATAACGTTTCCGGCATTTCTTATTTCTTCTATTGACTTTTTAAGCCTGTCCTCGAATTCGCCTCTGTATTTTGCGCCGGCAACCATGGATGATAGATCAAGAGTTACGACCCGCTTATCTTTCAGTGTTTCCGGCACATTCCCTTCTACGATTTTATGTGCAAGCCCCTCGCATATGGCCGTTTTCCCTACACCCGGCTCTCCTATCAGGCAGGGATTGTTTTTGGTCCTCCTGCTTAGGATTTGAATAACCCTCTCTATTTCTTTGTCTCGTCCTATTACAGGGTCAACTTTACCTTCACGGACCATAGCGGTTAAATCCCGTCCGAACTGGTCTAATGTAGGGGTATCCAGGTCAACCGCCTGGGGTTTTGCCTGGGCAACCGCCATGGGTGTATCCTCACTCAGCATAGCGAGAATATTCTCATACAGCTTCCGAATATCGCAGCCCAAATCGGTCAGGATCTTTACCGCAACACTTTCTCCCTCGCGTAAAATGGCTATAAGTATATGCTCGGTTCCGATAAAATTCTGCCCCATACGCCTTGTTTCCGCATAGCTGAGTTCCAGAACCCGCTTGGTTCTCGGAGTATAAGCCAAGGTTGGGACGGAACCGTCTCCTCCGCCCACAAGTTCCAGGATCTTATGTTTGATACGCTCATCATTTATTCCGTTAGACGCAAGGACACTGGAAGCAATACCTGTTCCCTCCTTGGCAAGCCCCCATAGAATATGTTCAGTCCCTATATAGGAATGCCCTAAAGCCATGGCAATTTCTTTTGCAAGCATAAGCGCAGCTTCGGCTTTCTTGGTAAACTTTCCGTATATCATGTTATCACCTCTGACTAAAGTTTCGTTTATTTGTCACATTACTTAATTACCCTTTTTTTGGCTGGGATGAACCAATTAATGTGAATTATCTGTTATTTTAAATAAAGCGTAGCGGATTTGAAATCTCCTTTTCAAAACTCGGATAAAATCCCCTGCTACGCTTATTATTAAACCATATCGCGTTTAACTTAAATACTATATCTTTCTCCGATTTTATTCCTTACATATTCGGCTCTAAAACTGTCACTTTCCTCCGGTTTCAGCGGCCTGCCCGCATATTCCTGCAAGTTGCCGGGCTGAATCATCAACATCATTTCATTTACATCCATCTGGGACAAATCTTTAATAATCCCCAGGTTGATCCCTAAACGTATATCGGAAAGTCGTTTTAAAGCTTCCTCCAGGGTCAGGATCCTGGAGTACCTCAGGATTCCGTATGATCTCATAATACGATCTTCAAACCTGTTTTTGTTCTTATTCAATAATTCTTGTCTCAAAAGTCTCTCCTGATCAATGATCTGGCGGCCTATACTGTTTATGCTCTCAACAATATCTTTCTCACTTTTCCCCAGGGTTATCTGGTTGGAAAGCTGGAACATGTTACCGTAGGCTTCGGTATTTTCACCATACAGGCCTCTTACAGCCAGTCCCAGTTTACCGCAGGACTCCAGGAAAGCCCGAATATAGCCTGTCATGGTCAATGCCGGAAGATGCAGCATTATGGACACTCTTAAAGCTGTCCCTACATTGGTGGGACAACTGGTTAAATATCCAATCTTATCGATAAACGCATAATCTATTTTTTCAGAGATCGTATCATCAAGAGAATTACATATATCAAAAGCCGAATCAAGCTGCATGCCGGCCTTTAAACATTGAATCCTCAAATGATCCTCTTCGTTTATCATTATGCTTATCTGTTCATCGTCACTTATAAGCGCGCAAGTCTCAAGGCTGCTTTCAGCAAGCTCCTTGCTTACCAGATGTTTTTCCACCAAAACCTGTTTCTGTATTGTGTTCAAATCATTTATACGAACCAGGGTAAGCCTTCCTTTTAGATCCGGCCGACCTGCGAACAAAGCGTTGCAAGTGTCAATTATAACGTTTTCCTGATCTTCCTTTGTACTTCGCTGAGGGAATGGATATGCCGCAAAGTTTCTTGCAAGGCGAACCCTGCTGGAGACAACTATATCGGAATCCGGTCCCGAATCTATATACCATTTACTCATTGGCAAGGCCCCCTAACTGGCTGGTTAGTTCTTTAATCCGATCGCGTATTTCAGCAGCTTTTTCATAAGCTTCATTCTTTATGCATTCCGAAAGTTCCTTTCTCAATTCTTCAATTTTTGCACTGGTAGATTGAATGGATGCAAATTTTTTCGGGACCTTTCCACGGTGGTGGGTATTTCCGTGTATCCGGTTAAGTAATTGTTGCATTGGTTCAAAAAAGACCTCATAACATTTGCTGCAGCCTATCCTGCCGGTACTGTTGAATTCATCTATGGTCATTCCGCAACGTTCGCATCGCAATTCCTGATCTGCTGTTCTTATTTCCTGGTTTTGTATGCTTAAAAGTCCTGTAATAAGCGAATTTAAATCAATCTTTATCATATTCGCTCCCGCGCACTGACTGCATACATTCATTTTTGTTTTTACACCGTTAATGATTTGTGTAAAATACACGGTCGCCTCTCTTTGTTTACAAATTTGGCAAAGCATTAAAAATCGCCTCCGTTAAAGGACAGTCAGGCTCATGAGCATGTTTTTGAGTATAGCAGCTCTGACATCATCTCGTTTGTCCATTGGAACATACGAAAGAGCTTTGTCAGACGTAGCCGCTTTCATTATCATGGCTTCACGAGTCTCTATAATATTATAATCAACAAAATTATTAATAAATACTTCAGAGGTCAGCTGCGAAATTTTGTCGCCAATTGAATTAATAATATGCATCAGATAATCTCCGGCAGATTCTGGATTGACTCTTTTTATGCATATATAACCTCCGCCGCCCCGGCGGCTTTCCACGTAATAGCCCTTCTCCGCCGTAAAACGCGTGGATATAACATAATTAATCTGTGAAGGAACACAGTTGAACTTGCTTGCAAGCTCATTTCTCTGTATTTCAACAGCTCCTTCTTCTATTATTAATTCCTTTAAGAAATCTTCAATAATATCACTTAACCTCGCCATATTACCACCTCGATCTTTTTTTGACTATCTCTGACTATTATTATAAACGATTTTTTTTATTCGCGCAATACAGTTTGCAACCATCAAAGCCGTGGAACAGAAAGCGCCCTGCCATAAGTCAGGGCGCCATTTTAATATTTTAAGTAATATATGATTTCTTACAATATAAGTTTTACTCTTCGGTATTATTACGTGCTGCTTCAGCAATAACCTTTTCAGCGACCGGTGGCGGAGCTTCCTCATAACGCTCAAATTTCATGGTGTAATATCCTCTACCTTGAGTAATTGAGCGAAGATCGGTAGCATAACGGAGCATCTCGGCCTGAGGAACTTCGGCTACGACCTGCTGGATTCCATGTTCAGCAGGATTCATCCCCAGAACGCGCCCGCGACGCTTGTTCAGGTCACCTATTATATCACCCATATAATCATCAGGGATATATACTTCAACATGGCAAATAGGCTCCAGAATAACCGGATTGGCCTGCTTCATTCCTTCTTTGTAAGCAAGGCTGGCAGCGATTTTGAATGCCATTTCAGATGAGTCAACTTCATGGTATTTACCGTCAACCAAAGTGGCTTTAAGGTTAACCACAGGATATCCGGCCAAAACGCCTTTTTGCATGCTTTCCCTCAAACCTTTTTCAACTGCAGGGAAGTATTGCTTAGGAACAGCTCCTCCGAATATCTTCTCTTCGAATATCAGGTCTTCTTGCGGACCGGGCTCAAATTCGATCCAGACATCAGCGAATTGTCCATGACCGCCGCTCTGTTTCTTATGCTTACCTTCTACCTTTACCTTTTTCTTAATTGTTTCACGATAAGGAACGATTGGATCGATAAGCTCCACATCAACCTTAAATTTACTTTTCAGCTTGCTTATAAGAATATCAAGGTGCTGATCTCCTACACCGTATATGATAGTTTGCTTAGTTTCTGTATTGAGCACCATTTTATAGGTAGGATCTTCTTCCAGTATCCTGCTTAATCCGTTGCTTATCTTGTCCTCATCGCCCTTTGTCTTTGGAACAATTGCCATACCAAGCATAGGTTCGGGGAATTTGATAGGTTCAACTAATACAGGTTTTTCCTTCGTTGCCAGAGTATCATTTGTATCGGTCACTGTAAGCTTTGAAACTGCGCCAATATCCCCAGTAACGAGTTTCTTCAGATTAATCTGTTGCTTACCCTTCATTGCAAAAATGCTGCCGATTTTTTCTGTTTTTTCTTTATTAACATTATATACAACGCTATCAGCGTTAAGAGTTCCCGAAATAACTTTCAAGAATGATATTTTGCCTACGAAGGGGTCTGCTATGGTCTTAAATACGTGAACCACCAATGGTTCGTTTTCTCCTATTTTTATCTCAATAGGTTCCTTGGTTGCCGCATCAAGAACCTTATAGGTTTCATGTTCGCAATGTGAAGGCATATATTTGGTTATGGCATCTAAAAAGAGAGTAACACCCGCTTTTTGTATGGAAGAAACACAGAGAACCGGAGCAATATATCCTGCTTTGATACCGTTCTTAATTCCATTGTTTAATTCATCCGCGGTAAAAGCTTCCCCTGAAAAATATTTTTCCATGAGATCTTCATCGGTTTCAGCCACTGCTTCAATCAGACTTTCCTTATAACCTTCAGCCTCACTTACCAAATTGGCGGGAATTTCACCTTCTGATGTTTCTTTTCCATTGAAATAAACAGCCTTCATGTGGGGGACATCAACAATTCCCTTAACCTTTCCATCCTCAACGATTGGGAATTGAATAACCACAACACTATTCCCGAATTTATCCCTTAAGTCATTATATACCTTGGAAAAGTCAGCATGTTCTTCATCCAGTTTGCTTATAACGAACATTCTTGGAATTTTCTTTTCATTGACCTCTTTCCAGGCCTTCTCGGTACCTACCTGAAGCCCGTCCTTGGCACCGACCAGAATAGCCGCTCCGTCGGCAACGCTTACGCCTTCAAGCATTTCTCCTACAAAATCCAGATATCCGGGCGTATCAATGATATTAATTTTTTTGTCTTTCCATTCGATGGGTGCAAGAGCTGTTGAAATAGAAAATTTTCTTTTGATTTCTTCAGGATCATAGTCCAAAACGGTATTTCCATCGACAACGCTACCGAAACGATCCGATGCTCCCGTCATAAACAACATCGCTTCAGCCAGCGTTGTCTTTCCCGCATTGCCATGACCTAACAGACACACGTTGCGAATATTTTCACAACTATAGTCTTTCATACCAATTCCCCCTTATCGGATAAAATATGCATACCTTTATAACATTGTAAATGTGTATTTTACACAAATAAAATGTTCAAAACATAAACAATTTAGATGTATTATAACAGATATATTACCTCGAATCAATTTTTTATACTTAAATACAAATAAAAGAATATAAATACAATTTATATTCTTTAATCGTCATCTTCATCATCATTATAGCAAGAGTATATATCTGAAAATTCAATATTTATTCTGTTCACCAAACCATCCGAAACTGAAGACTGTATGGATGAATAAGATTTGTTTACCGACTGACTGTCATCTTTCTCTATTACTCGTTTTGGTAAAGTAAAATCAAAAGTTGTACCTTTGGATATTTCGCTTGTAGCTTTTATCTCACCGTTATGGGCTTCAACAAAAACCTTAACCAAATACAAGCCTATTCCGGTTCCTTCTTTGTTGTGGATTACATCATCCTCATCTCTATTAAACAATTCAAAAATTTTGTTTAGTCTTTTTTCCGGGATACCTATGCCTGTATCGGTAACAGAAATTATTATGTCTTTTTCATCCTCGTTGATCTTAACCGTTATCGTGCCACCTTTATACGTGAATTTTATTGCATTTGAAATAAGATTGAGCATAATCCTTTCGATCATATCCGGATCACAGGCTATTATCCTGGATCCGACAGAAGATTCGAACAATAAATGAATTCCTTTTGACTCTGTATATCTTTTAACCGAATTGGTGATATCCTTTATAAGCTTCACAATATCATAATTATCCGGCTTTATTTTAAGAAATCCGCTTCCATGTCGATTTATGTCGATAAGATTATTTGTTATACGCATTATTCTCAAACAATTCTGCAGTATAATTTTCATCTGTTTTGATGCTTTTTTCCTGTATGTTTCGCAATCTGCATTTTTATAAGCATCAATAAGCTGTATTGATGAAAAAATAACATTCAAAGGCGTCTTGAATTCATGCAGAAGATTAGTATAAAATGACTGCTTGTTTTTGTTGAGATTTTCAATATTTTCTGCCATTTTGTTAATTGTTTCGGCCATCAGTCCTATTTCATCTTTGCTTTTAATATCCGCCCTGGCAGAATAATCGCCTGCAAGGAATTTTGCCGAAGTACTTCTTAATACTGAAAGCGGTTTAGTTATAATTTTTTTTAAAAGAAAAACCAGTACCATCAACAGCAGTAAAGAAATACAGATAAATATAATATCAACAAAAAGGTTGGACTTATACAATTCCAATAACAAAATATTATTATAATTACCTTGTAATGCTTTAATATTCTGAAATTCTTTATGTAGATATATGATCCTTACAATAATTATGGGAACTATGACAGACAAAATTAAAACAGAGAACTTAGCCCTGATACTACGAATTTTAATCATATATCCTCCAAATATATCCTTCAAAAATTATGCTAAAAATTTACTAAATTCTAATCCAAAATACATGACATTTTTTTCATTGATCTATTGCCTATCTTTTCCCTAATATGAAATATTATAACAAAAATATTTGTAATTTCATATATTTTTTGTAAATATATATTTTTTATTGTATTATATGAAAATTCTGTCCAAAACCGGTTACATGCAGCTCACCAACTAAACGGCCATTATAAATTTATGCCGGATTTAATAAGAGGATGATTATTTCCCTTTCATCCCCATATTTATAACCTGATTACGAATCATGGTGAATACACGATTTTATGCTTAAAGGTTGAATAAATGGACATGCTCATACTTAAATTCCGGGTTTTTCAGCGTTTTTTGTTCCTTTTTACCTGGAAAATATTCATTAAAAGAATATAAACTAGGCATTATAGATTGTTGCAGATGTTGAACCGCCTTCTCCGGTCCAGTTGGTGTGGTAAAACTCTCCACGAGGCCTGTCCACTCTTTCATAGGTATGAGCGCCAAAATAGTCTCTCTGTGCCTGCAACAGATTTGCAGGCAGTCTCTCGCATCTATATCCGTCGTAATAATTTAACGCAGAAGCGAAAGCCGGAATAGGAATTCCGTTTATAACAGCCTCTGCTACGACTTTTCGCCAATTTCCCTGAGCTTTTTCTATCTTATCCTTAAAGAAGGGATCCAGTAAGAGATTTGTCAAATTCGGATTCCTGTCAAAGGCTTCTTTTATCTTACTTAAGAATACTGATCTGATAATGCATCCGCCACGCCAAATTAAAGCAATTTCACCATAATTCAAATTCCAGTTGTAGTTTTTTGCTGCTGCCCGAAGCAATGTATACCCCTGTGCGTATGACACTATTTTGGAAGCGTATAAAGCATCTTTAACAGCATTGATAAATGTTGTTTTGTTTCCTTTGAACTCAGGTTTCGGTCCTGTCAGTATTCTGGAAGCTGCAACCCTTTCGTCCTTTAATGCCGATAAAAATCTTGCGTAAACTGCTTCCCCAATCAATGTCAAAGGAATACCTTCATCCAATGATACTATTGAGGTCCATTTTCCGGTTCCTTTTTGGCCGGCAGTATCAAGTATCTTATCTACCATGGGTTCACCGTCGCTATCCTTATATGCCAGAATATCCCGGGTTATCTCTATCAGATAGCTGTCCAGCTCTCCTTCGTTCCACTCTTTAAAAACTTCATGTATCTCATCGGCCGACATGCCCAGATAGTCCCTCATAATATGATAAGCTTCGCAAATCAACTGCATATCTCCGTATTCAATTCCATTGTGAACCATTTTTACAAAATGTCCGGCTCCGTCACTGCCTATCCATTTACAGCAGGGCGTACCGTCTTCAACCTTTGCACATATACTTTGAAAAATCGGCTTAACATGCTTCCATGCTTCAAAGGACCCGCCCGGCATCAGGCTGGGACCTTTAAGAGCGCCTTCTTCTCCTCCGGAAACACCTGTGCCGATGTATAACAAGCCTTTGCTCTCCACATATTTAGTACGACGGATTGTATCAGTGAAATGCGAATTCCCACCGTCTATGATGATGTCCCCTTTATCAAGATAAGGAATAATCTTTTCGATAAGGTCATCAACAGGTTTTCCTGCTTTGACCATCAACATAATTTTTCTGGGAGTTTTCAAACTATCTGCAAGCTCTTGTATTGAATAGGTTCCAATAATATTTCTGCCCTTTGCCCTGCCTTCTATAAATCTTGTAACCTTATCTATGCTTCGGTTATATACGGCTACTGTAAAGCCTTTGCTCTCCATGTTCATAACAAGGTTCTCGCCCATAACCGCCAGACCTATCAGGCCTATGTCCGCCTTATTCATAAGTATCCTCCTTTTTGCTGAAATACAATCAGCCTGTCTGTTTTTAAAAAAGTCTGAATATGAGCTTTCGTATCAGATATTATTTATATTATTGCAAACATTGCTATTGCGTACAAGGTATGTGGTATCCCGTTTCTTATGCTTTGTTCCACAAATATCATTTATTGCGGAAGCTTAATAAACATACCTCAAAATATTTTTACATCAAAAGAATTGTTAAAAAACGGAATGAAAACGGCTGCCTGGGGTCATTGGAGAGCCTTATTATTCTTAGACTTCCCCATCAGGGAAAGATGTGCTTCACCTCCTTAAGCAGCCGTTTTATTATATGACACTTAAATTATGATACTTTTGCGGATACCTTAACATCGATGTTGCCTCTTGTTGCATTGGAATACGGACATACGTGATGGGCCTCATTTACAACCTCATCAGCTGCAGCCTGATCCAATCCTGAAATCAAAGCCACGATTTCAACTGCCAGTTCAAATCCGCCGCTGTCATTCTTTCCTATTCCTACAGTAACCTCAACACTGGGTGTAGGGATAGGCAGCTTTTTCTCTCTTATAACATGTTGCAGAGCGCTTCCGAAACATGCGGCGTACCCTGCAGCAAAAAGCTGTTCGGGATTAACACCGGTTTTCTGTTCTTCAGCTTTTCCTCCCATCTCCACAGGTGGAGTCATTGAAAATTCCAGATGACTATCCTTTACCACTACTTTTCCGTTTCTTCCTCTTGTAGATACTGCAGTGGTTTTATACATAACATCCATACCTTTTAACCTCCTTACTTAAAGTACGTTTATTGAACAAACAGTTTCTTCTGTATTCTTACCCTTAAATATCTGTCTTTACCAAGAATTTAAAAATATATACATACTTGTTATAACTATTGTGGTGTGTCAAATCTTTGAATATAATTATTTAGAATACGATATCGTATAGCATATGTGGTAATTATACACCTGTCTGTGTTCATATTCTTTTATACGGTATTGTAATATAGCTTAAAAAGGAGAGTTATTATGAGATATGAAATAATTGGTGAACCGCTGCCGGTCGTAATTTGCTATGTTCGTGAAGGAGAAGCGCTTATCACAGAAAAAGGTTCCATGTGCTGGATGAGCCCCAATATGAAAATGGAGACATCTACTAACGGGGGCATTGGAAAAGCCCTGGGAAGAATGTTTTCTGGTGAATCATTTTTTCAAAACCGATATACTGCCATTGGCGGAGAGGGTATGATTGCTTTTGCTTCAAGCTTTCCCGGATCCATAAGAGCCTTGCAGATTTCTCCCGGAAATAATATGATCGTGCAAAAAACCGCATTTCTTGCATCCGAATCAGGTGTGCAGCTATCCGTATATTTTCAGAAAAAGTTTGGGGCAGGATTCTTTGGCGGTGAAGGTTTCATTATGCAAAAACTGTCCGGATATGGTACCGCTTTTATTGAAATAGACGGTCACGCCGTTGAATACGATCTTAAGGCAGGGCAACAGATTATCATTGATACCGGTTACCTGGCAGCAATGTCGGAAAGCTGTACTATGGAAATAAAGTCTGTTCCGGGTGTTAAGAACATGCTGTTTGGTGGTGAAGGAGTATTTAATACCGTTGTAACCGGGCCAGGCAAAATTATTCTTCAGACTATGCCAATCAGTAATGTCGCCGCTTCATTAAATCCATTTATATCTTCTTCAAAATAAATACAGCGTTTATTCATTTCCAAAACCGAAGAATTCAAAAAAATACCTGGTCATTTTATTTCGGTACAGGAAATCTCTTTCCATTAATAATTACACCCGTTATCGAAATCAAAAATTTCGATAACGGGTGTAGTACCGAGTATTAAAATCTCGGGGTAAGGGAGAGAGGGGATAAAGCCTCAATTATTTCTCAAGTTCTGCAAGATCAGAGAAGCTCTGTTTCAACTGACCATACAGACCTTTATATATCGCATAGACTTTGTCATATTTCTTGCTGTTTCCCTCGATAGGCTGCTGGGGAGGATTGGTCTTGATTGCTATTTCGCAGGCTTCTTCCACCGATTTATACAATCCTGCACCAACGCCTGCCAAAAGTGCTACGCCTAAAACCGGTCCTTCCTTATTGGTGGATGTCTTTACAGGGAATCCAAAGTTGTCAGCTATCATCTGACGCCACAACGGGCTGGATCCGCCACCACCGGTAGCAATAATATCCTCGGGATAAACGTTCATTTCGCGCAGAACATCCAGACAATGACGCTGAGAATATACCACGCCTTCCATTACAGCCCTGAGCATATCATATTTCCCATGAATGGCGGAAAGTCCGAAGAATACTCCGCGGGAATTCGAGTCAAGAATCGGGCTGCGCTCACCCATCAGGTATGGCAGATATATAAGTCTGTTGGCACCGATGGGAACCTTCTCAGCTTCCTTATCCATCAGATAATATGGATCTACATTTTGTTCCTTTGCTTTCTGGATTTCAGCGTCACAGAAATTATCCCGGAACCATTTCAGGCTGAGACCCGCTGCCAGGGTACAGCTCATTACGGTCCATCCGTTAGGCACTGCAGCACAGAATGTATGCACACGGCCTTCCGGATCTATGGAAACCTTATTGGAATGAGCAAATATAACGCCTGAAGTGCCAATGCTGATGAAAGCGTTCCCTTCTTTAACAACACCGGTTCCTACAGCCGCAGCGGCATTATCTCCTGCGCCGCCTACCACAAGGGTCCCTGCTTTAAGTCCGGTTGCCTTGGCTGCCTCATAAGTTACATAACCAACTACATCGGCGCTTTCATACACCTTAGGCAGGATGGACTTATCTATATTCAGTTTTTCAAGGATTTCATCGCTCCAGCATCTATTGGCAACATCCAGCAGATTTGTTCCCGATGCGTCGGAAACCTCTGTGGCATATGTGCCGGTCAACTTGAAACGAACATAATCCTTCGGCAGCATTATATGGGCACATTTCTCCCAAATTTCCGGCTCATGTTTACGTACCCACAGAATTTTTCCGGCAGTGAATCCAGGCAAAGCAGGGTTGGCGCTTATTTCAATTAACCGTTTCCTGCCTATGATTTCAGTTATTTCCTTGCATTCTTCGGTTGTACGTCCGTCACACCACAGGATCGCCGGGCGGAGCACGTTCCCGTCTTTATCTAACATTACCAGACCGTGCATTTGTCCGGAAATGCCGATTCCGGCAATATCTCCGGGGTCGATGTCGCTTTCTTCAAGTACCTTGGAAACAGTATTTTGTGCTGCTTTCCACCAATCATCAGGGTGCTGTTCCGCCCAACCGTTTTGCGGCTGAATAAGCGGATATTCTTCTGTAGCTGATGCAACAGGTTTTCCTTCCTGAGTGAAAATAACTGTCTTTGTACCACTGGTACCCAAATCAATTCCTAACAAATACTTCATTGATATTACCTCTCATAATTTTTATATTTTACTGAGTACCCTTATGTTGCATACAGTAACGTATCAACCAAACAGAATACTATTTACGATGCTTTCAAGGTATTCTTGCTTACCGCTTCCAGGCAGAGCCGGCTTACCCAATTTGGCAGCATATTCAGCAAGCTCTTCGAGCGTCGTTTCCTTCGCACGAATTTTAGCTCCGATTCCGGTCTCAAAAGATGAATATCTCTCTTTAATAAAGTTGTCGATTCTGCCATCTTCTATAAGTGCTGCAGCTTTTATCAATCCAAGTGCAAATGAGTCCATACCAAGGATAAAGCCTATGAACATATCTTCGAACGTATAGCTGGGACGACGATTCTTGGCATCGAAATTCAATCCGCCGTTTGTAAATCCACCGGCCTTCAGCACTTCATACATGCACATGGTGGTTTCGTATACGTTTGAGGGGAATTGATCGGTATCCCAACCTAAGAAGAGGTCTCCCTGATTGGCGTCAATGCTTCCGAACATACCGTTGATAGCCGCTACCCTTAATTCATGCTGGAACGTATGTCCGGCCAGTGTAGCATGATTTGCTTCAATATTTAATTTGAAGTCCTTATCAAGTCCGTATTGACGTAAGAAACCAATTGTCGTAGCTGCGTCAAAATCATATTGATGCTTCGTGGGTTCCTTCGGCTTAGGCTCAATATAGAAGTCTCCTGTGAAGCCGATCTTACGACCATATTCAACAGCCATACGCATAAGATTTGCGATATTTTCAAGCTCGAACTTCATATCGGTATTGAGAAGGGTCTCATATCCTTCACGGCCACCCCAGAAAACATAACCCTTACCGCCTAACTTAACGGTAATGTCAAGCGCCTTTTTGATCTGGGCAGCTGCAAAGCAATAAACATCTGCAGAGTTGGTGCTTCCTGCACCGTTCATATATCTTGGATTGGAGAACAAATTGGCTGTACCCCAAAGAAGCTTCTTACCTGTGGCTTCCATTTTTTCTTTTATATAGTCTGTGATTTCATCAAGACGTCTGTTGGTTTCCTCAATAGTATCTGCTTCGGGAACAATGTCTACATCATGGAAGCAAAAATATTCAATCCCTAGCTTGTCCATAAACTCAAACCCTGCGTCTACTTTCGCCCTCGCATGTTCCATCGTACCGGGAACTGCTCCAAAGCTTTTATCTGCTGTTCCTACTCCGAACATATCGACACCGGTCGCACAAAGATTATGCCACCATGCCATTGCAAACTTAAGATGATCTTTCATCGGTTTTCCCATAATTATGCGATCAGGATCATAATACTTGAACGCAAATGGGTTTGTACTTTTCGGCCCTTCATACTTGACCTTCGGAAGATTTTTGAATATTTCTGCCATAATCCCACTCCTTTATTATGAGGTAAATATTTTATTACAACCGTGCACGTGCACGATATACTATTATTTTACATCTGCGGCATTTCAATGTCAATCGATAATATGTTTAATAATGTGAGATACCAATGTTTATAATGAATTTTTCTGCTATAATTTTAATATAATATTAACAGGCTTTACTGTAACCGGGCACAATTGACAAGACCCCCTTTTACATGTTATTCTCGGACAGGAGGTTTATATGGCTACTATTAAACAAATTGCAAACCTGGCAGGTGTCTCACGGGGTACTGTTGATCGTGTACTAAATAACCGTGGCACGGTAAATCCTGAAACGGCTGCGAAGGTTCGTGAAATAGCCGCTCTATTAAATTATACCCCTAATAAATTGGCTAAAACATTGGCTACCAAAAAGAGAAATATCAAGTTTGGATATATTCTGTTCAGCAGCACAAATGAGAATCCGTTTTTTGATGATGTTGTCGATGGGATCAGAAAAAAATCAAAAGAACTAAAGGAATACGGAATATCTGTAGATACATGTTTTTCGGAATTGAGGGATCCTTCAAATCAGGTAAAATTGATTGATCAGTTGGTTGATTCCGGAGTAAACGGCCTTGCCATTACCCCCATAAATCACCCTGACGTTGCCATGAAAATAAAAGAACTTTCAGAGAAAGGCATTCCCGTTGTTACTGTCAATACCGACATAGAAAATTCGGGACGGCTTGCGTATGTGGGAAGCAATTATCTTGAAAGCGGAAAAACAGCCGGTGGGCTCATGCGACTTTTTACCGGCGGTAAAGCAAACGTTGGTATAATAGTGGGTTCTATGAATATTTTATGCCATTCTGAACGCGTGAAGGGATTTAAGCAGGCTCTGGAAGAAGCCGGTAATGAGATTAGTATTAATATCGTAGATATTGTCGAGAATTACGATGATGATATAATAAGCTTTGAAGTCACCAAGGAATTATTGGAGAAACACCCTGAAATCAATGCATTATATTTGGCCTCGGCGGGGGTATATGGTGCGTGCCGGGCTGTTAAATCTTTGAATCTTGATAAAAAGCTCAAAATTATTAGCTTTGACAGTGTGCCTACGACAAAAATGCTTATTGAAGATGGCACTATTGACGCAACAATAACTCAGCAGCCTCATGTACAAGGTTCAAAGCCATTAAGCATACTTTATGATTACCTTGTTCTTAATATTCCTCCCAAAACCGACAGGTTTTATACGGTTCATGAAATTAAGATACGTGAAAATATTTGAGCTGTTTAATTCAAAGGCAGCCTCGTTATCAAAAGAGGCTGCCTTTTTTTAATCTCTGAGACTCTCATACAGCATTTTTCATGAAACTGCGCCTTACTACTTTTCGGATTAAAAAAAGATAAATGATATTATACAGTATGGTATAATAATGGACATCTAAAAAGCGCTGTACCGGAAGGAGTTTTATTATTGCATTATGTCTGCAATATTTTTATCGGCGCTTGCCGTTGGTTTTTACGGCGCAATGATGCCTGGTTCGCTGCTTACATATACGATTCGAAGATCTATGTCCCATGGACCTAAGGCAGGTTTTATCATTGCCACAGGTCATGCCATCCTTGAACTTATACTTGTGTTGCTAATCTTCATTGGATTCGATACAGTCCTGAAATCCGACGCAGCCCAGATCGCCATAGGCATAGCAGGTGGCCTGATGCTTGCCTACATGGGCATTGACATGATTATTAACTCCGTACGCGATAAAGTCTCTATATCGCTGGAAGAAGGCAACACCGGCAGAAGCAGCATGCTGGTATCAGGCTTTATGATCAGCGCTGCAAACCCATACTTTATTTTATGGTGGGCAGTTGTCGGACTGGGATTCATTATGCAATCCTATAATTCTTTAGGCTTCACGGGTGTCATCGTATATTACATAGGCCACATTATGGCAGACTATATATGGTACGGCTTTGTATCCATTATCGTCGGAACTACTCATAAATTTCTAAGCCACAATGCCTATCGCATCTTAATCGCGGTACTTGGCGCGCTTCTCGTCTTTTTCGGCGGTAGATTCGTGTATGAAGCGGCATCGTTTACCATACGTATCATCAATTAATCATCTGCTTAAAATTCCTGTCCGGGCGCAGTTCAATATTAAATATGTACTATCGCAGAATAGGGAACTGCTCCCGAACAGTGTATGCATCAGAAACCAAAAAGTCTGAGCAAACGTTGCCAAAAAGTCTGCTTTTGCACGGGTTCATCCTGAATTATCTCTGATTTCAACTCTGGAATGGAAATACCTTGGGTTTGCATAACAAACTGAACTGCTTTAATTTCACCGTTTTTCTCCGACACAAATGATTTAACAGGGATATCTGCTCCCATCATCTTATTGATTTCTTCTTTAATAGCATCAATAATTTTGGTATCAAGAGACTGGGTCTCTCGACGGAGCTTTCCTGTACCGTCCTTCAATGCTGCTACCCCATCGTATAAATCATTTGTACCGGTTTTCAGTTTACCTATACCATCGGTTAGCTGAATCACACCATCGTTTAACTCAATTGCACCGTCATGCATTTCAATAACTCCATTATGAAGTTCAACAATCCCGTCAAATAGTTCAATGACTCCGTCCTTTAGCTCAATAACTCCATCCTTAAACTCGATTATACCGTCTCTTAACTCAATTATGCCATTCAGCAGTTCTGTTGTACCCTTTTTCAGTTCATGAGCGCCTTCAGCCACCTTTCCTGATTCTTTACTTAAGACCGCCATACCGTAAAAATACTCTGAAAATCCTTCCCTGTATTCCAAAAGGCCATTATGAAATTTGTTTATTCCTGCTGACAGGCCGTTTACACCGGAACTGAGCTCATCTATGCCCGACACATATTGATTGAGTCCTGAAAGCAACTGTTCATAACTTCTAAGCATATTCAACAGACCTAAAAGCTGTTGCGCTTCCGGAGTTTTTTCCACCTGTTCCCGAATAGTCCGCATTTGATGTTGAAGAAGTTCTTCAACCTGCGCATCCAGTGTATCCCGCATTTCCAAAAGCTTTTCTTCTACCGCCCGATCTATGCTTGCCTTATCCTCCGGCGGTAAGAATTCATATGCTTCCGGAGGAATCTGAAGTGTAAAGAGGATTTCTGCTAAAATTGACTGCCGGGCACTATTGTATACTCCGTCGCTTATAGCCTGTCGGGCTAATTCAATGGCCTTCCCATAAAGAGCATATTCCAATACATCTGAATAATTGGTGCGCGTAAGCGGCAACCCAGGAATTCCAGAATCGGCCAACTGGGCATTTACCAACGCCAAAATTGCGTCAAAATATGCATCAAATCCCGCTGCAAGTTGCTTGCCGCCACTTGCCGCCGCAGCTGCACCGGAAGCGAGAGATTGAGCTCCCGACTTTAACTCTGCCGAGCCGTCGGCAATCTCGTTTATTCCCCCATTAAGCTGTGAAGTACCTATTAATAATTCTTTTATCCCATCAATAAGCTGGTCGACACCATCAGCAAACTCACCTGTACCATTGTCCAGTTCCCGAACTCCGTCAACCAGTTCAGAAGCACCGTCAGCCAATTGAATTGCTCCATCTGACATCTCAACAGTCCCGTCTTTAAGCTCAGAAACTCCGTTTTTAAGCTCACCTATACCATCAGCAAGTTCCCCCGTGCCTTTCGTGAACTCTCCCATGCCGTCCCGGAGCTCTTTACTGCCATCATGCAGATCCGAAGTTCCTTTTTTCATATCGAAAATACCGTCAAGAAGTTCCTGAACTCCGTCATCCAATTGAGCAATACCATCGGTAAGCTTATTGATCTCAGACAAGTCATAATTTTCAATACTGAAATCCATATTCAAGCGAACGCCGCCTATGGTTATCGCAGGCATCTCAAAGTTTTCCACATCAGCGCTTAATTGAAGATTAGCAGCCCTTCCAGGTAAAACTATATAGTTTATCTGTTTGTTTCTGCCCGATGTTGCTATTGTTCCTCCCGGCGCTGAAATGTTCCTGCAAATGCTGCTGTCCAGTGTGAATGAAAGCTGCAGTGCGTAACTGTCAAAGAAATCCTTATTGCCAAGGGGATTCGCGCGAGTTTCAACCTCAATGGTCAAACTTCCTGTTTTCCCCGCTGCATCATCGGGAGAGATTTCTTTCCCGTCCAGATAGTATTTGATTGAAATATTCCATGGCAATTGAGGATTCATTAAGAAGCCTTCATAATATAGCTGCTTCCCCTGAGCATCTACGGTTACTTTTCCGTTTTCCAGCTTTATCTCGCTGCTGTCGGTAAGATTCTGTACATATGCATAATTGCCGTAATCAATAATTCTATTGTTTTCATCCAGTTCAAAACTGTTTACAACATAGACTTTGTCAACTGAACCATCGTTGTTGAGGCGGACATACACTACCTCTTCTTTCGGGGATGCCGCCCCGGAAGGAACCGGAATATATGCCGTGATGAGAAATACGATTATGATAATAAGCGCAGTTATTCTTATTATATTTTTATTTTTTGATGAATTCACTGACTTCATATAAATTCCTCCTTTTTCTCACATTTTTTATTTCTCTTATGTTTTTATCTTTTTATCATCTTCTTTAATTCTTCTGGATTCTTTACTCCACTTGGTATTAGAGCCGTTATGGGCCAGCCCCTCTGGTTGTTTTGCCAATGATTTTATCAAAAATAATGAGCATGGCAGGCAGAAAACAAATTACCATAAACATGGATATCAGCGTGCCTCGCCCGAGTAATAATCCAATATCTACAACGATTGCGTTTGACGAAGTAAAGAATAATGTAAATCCTGCGAAAGAAAGTACGGATGCCGAAACCAGAATCGATCTGAAAGCAATTGACATAGCTTCAAAAACTGCATTCTTCGCAGGCATGCTCTTTCTTTTTTGCAAAAAGTTATCAGTAAGTAAAATGGCATAGTCAATAGTTGCGCCCAGCTGGACTGTATTAAGGACCAAATAACCTATATAGTTTATGGATGTGCCTGTAAAATAGGGTATGGAAAGGTTTACCCATATGGCTACTTCAATTGTGAGCACCAGGATAACCGGCAACATAAAGGATTTGAAAGAGAACAGCACTACCAGAAAAACTGCCGCAATAGCTATAAGATTGACCCGGGTATTATCGACCTCAACTACTTTTTTTATATCGTTTAAAGTTGCGCTCTGGCCAACCATGTAGGCCTCATCATAATATTGGTTTATGATACCGTTTATCTCATCTACAGCTTTAAAAGTTATTTCTCCTTCATCAGGCAAATCAGTGTACAGAATGATTCGGGAATAGTTTTCAGAGTAAAACTGTCGGGTAATATCATCACTTAAGAAACCCGAAGGAATATTTACTCCGACATTTGATGCATACGAGACTACATTCTTAACATGAGGATGCTTTTTCAGTTTTTCAGATAGCTCTGCTTCTTTCGCGATATCGCCTTTAGGAACCAAAGCCGCTAAAATATTTGTACGTCCAAATTTCTCATTAATGGCAATATTGCTGCGGCCAAGCTCCCGTTTGGCGTCAAAGTCCCCATATCCGTATAAAAAATCGGTCTTTCCCTGTCCTAAATAAGCGGGAACTATAACGATCACAACTATGACAGTTATAGGTATAAAAAGCTTGGAAAGATATTTGCCTATATTTCTGAATTCAGGCATTATTATGCGATGACCTGTTTTATCAATCAATTTGTATAGAGAAAGGGTCAACGCTGGAAGAAATACAACTACTGATATAAAACTGAAAACAATACCCTTCGCGAGACAAATCCCCAGATCCGGTCCGATCCTGAATTCCATGAAAAGAAGAGCCAAAAATCCGAACAGTGTGGTTAACGCGCTGGCCGCAACAGTTGTGATGGAAGCCTTGATTGCATGAAACATAGCTTCCTCTACATCATTGTATTTTTTGCGAAAGTCCCCAAAGCTGTGAAGCAGAAAGATAGCGTAGTCCATCGATACTGCCAGTTGCAGGATAGGGCTCACCGAATTGGTTACAAAAGAAATCTCTCCGAAAATGATATTGGTGCCCATATTGACAATCACAGATACCCCTATCGCCGAAAGGAACAGTATGGGTTCCAACCAGGATGTTGTTGACAGGATCAATATTATGATAATAACCGGTAATAAAATGGAAACAGCCAGACTTACTTCTGTTACGGCTGCTTTTTGCATATCGTTGTAATTTGCTGCTTCTCCTGCAATGAATCCTTCAGGGCCGACAATTTCACGGATCGCAGCTATGACATCCTGTTCGTAGCCATCTTCGACGGTAACCGAATACAGAGCACTCCGATCTTTATAAAAACCTTCGACAGTCTCAGGATCCTGCATTATTAAAGGTATTTTTACATCGGCCACATCATCCAGCCACAGAACCTCGTTTACTCCCTTTATTTCAGCAATCTGCCTTTTGATATCCAAAGCTTCGGCAATAGAAACATCTTCCACCATAACGCTTGCATTTGGTATGGCCTGTGTGAATTCCCGTTTCATTACCTTGATCCCGGTCGTGGATGCCGCTTTTTGCGGAAGATAATCGGCAATATTGTAATTTATCTTGACAGACAATATAAGAATTGCAGATATTATAGAGATAATAATCGTTATTATTATAATTGTCTTCCGTTTGTTTATGATCGCCCTAGCAAGTCTGTCCATATTTTCGTCCCATCAATAAACTTGTGTTAATCTTCTTTATGAATTATAATAAACACATTGTTGGAATTCAACCAACAGTGTTGGTAAAAATGCTTTTTATCCATCACAATTATTTTTTATTGTTGATTATGAATTAAAACAAAGGGAGATTGTTTAATCATGAAAGAGAAAACAGACCGCAGGGTAAAGTACACAAAAGCTCTTCTTAAAGAAGCGCTTGTTGAGCTCTTAAAAGACCGTCATATCTCTAAAATTTCAGTTACTGCATTATGCGAAGCGGCGGATGTCAACCGGAGCACATTTTATGCCCATTATACCGATCAATTCGATCTGCTGCGCCAGATAGAGGGAGAAGTAATAGCTAATCTAAAAAGCTTTCTGGAGCAATATGTAGATGATCGTATGCCTATAACCGAACAAAATTTAAAAGGATTATTAGAATATGCCAAGTCAAATGCTGATTTATTTACAGTACTTTTAGGAGAAAACTGCGATCATACTTTCCATTATGATTTAATGGAGCTGGTAAAGCTGATACCGTTTCAATATAACGCAAAAGAAAGCCAAAAAGAATATTTATTGACCTTTGCCATAACCGGTTGCATAAGTGTCCTGTATAAATGGCTTGTTGAAGGAAGAAAGGAAACCCCGGAGGAAATGGCCAACCTTGTGCTGAAGGTTATTTATAACGGTTTTTTAAGTTTTTGAATTAAGCTCATATATACTCTCTGAATATAACATGAGAGAAAATATGTTTAACCGTTACTTTTCCATCTTCGGTCGCTTCTTCCTCTGCTTCCCGTTTTGTTGTGGAATAAACCGCTTTTATACCTTTGCTTTTCAGGTAATTTACAACCTTATAAGTAGCGCCGAAATCCCCCTGGACAAGCACTACATCATCAGGGTCTGTTCTTTCTTCAAGCCAGTCAATTATCGGATCAACTTCATTCGATATGTCTTCAGTATCCGGAGATATATTGCTCCATATATTCTGTAATTCTTCCGGAAGGTGTATGTATTCATCTATATTAAATACTTCCGCTCCTTCTCTTATTTGTTTGTCAGTAAGATGATGAGAGAAGATCAAAAACATTTTTCTCTTTTTGTTTTTGCCGATGAGCTTCTCAAACCTGTCGGCCAAGCGGCCCAATTCATTAGCGAACTTATCTGCAGATGCAGCTCTTATCCGGGTACTCCTGTATCCCGCATGATTAATGTCATTTCTTTTATGAGCAATATCCACCAGCAAATCTGCCATTTCGTCAACTATATTGCTGTCCAGCAAACTGTACATTTGCTTTTTTATATCCAGTTCAGTTTTTTCCAAAGGGTTAGTTTTTTCTTCTCCCCTTTTTCTAATGCTGTAGATGTAGTTTAATACTCTGGAAATCTTCATTCGGGTATCGGTAGCACATATATCAATACTCAGAGCATTGCAAAAAAAGTTGAATATGTTTTCTTCCAGAAAAGTATAACCTTGCTGGATAAGATTAAAATTAATACAAGCTTTTACAGCCTGAAGAATATCGTTGATTAAATCTCCCGTAAAACTCTCAACGACTGAAGCCATTTTGTCCAATATTTTTTCAAAGGGTTTTAATTCATTGATATCTATTTTTTTAAGCTCATTTAATGATTTTTTCAGATTCAACGCACATTCTGATATATCGCAGCCCCTTACGGTATATAACGCGTTAGAAAAGTTCTTTAAGTTTCTGTTTATGTTCCTTGTTGCTGCGGCAGTCACATTACTGCCCTTTGAACTTTTTAATACAGGATTTATGGTCTTCTCAATCAAATCAGCAATTTGACGGCAATCTCCTATTGTTATAAGTTTTTCTGCGGCTATGGTCCAATCTGAGAATAAATTGAAAATTGAAAGATCCACTATTTCAGCAACAGGTTCATTGGGAATATACGCACCATAATAAATCCCTTTTATTTCAACATTTTTCACAAATTTAGCATAGTTGAGCACCGCCATGATAATAAAGGGAGTCGATCTGAATGAGTGGGTTACATCCACATAGATTTCATCATTTTCCTTTATGTTTTCAAATATTAGTTCAAAATGTTCCCAGCGTTCCTGGTCGTTATGACCATCCTTGATATGAAGCTCCTTGTAAGAAATATTTTCCCTGTCAAAAAGCTCCTTCAGCCCCGGTTTTCCATCATTTTTTGTTTTCCAGTTCTCTTCGTATGCCCTGGCCGTCAATGCCACAAGAAATTCGGCATCGTTCCCAATTATTTTAGATAATGCTTCCTGTACGAATCTTGTTTCTATCTCGAGATTCTCATATTTGTATATGATCTTTTCATATGTTCCTGCGCCTAAAAAAGTTATGATCTTTTTCATTGAAATCCTCATTTCTTCTATACATTGTATTGTTCTTTAAAGTTCTGCTGCCGGAATGTTCTAGGCATCAAAACTTATGTTTTTCATTTAATAATACTTCTTTTTATGCTTCACTAAATGCTCCTGCGTTTTTCCATCAAAAGCTTAATCTTCTGCTGGAGCAGTTCGTTATCATCCTGCCCGACCTTATCGGTTTCATGTTTTATCAAAGTATCCTCCACCATCTTAAACAAGCTGTCGCTTATTTGAAGGTGAACAATGCTTCCCAGAAAATCATCCCCCGAGCAGACTCTGTCAAACTGGTAAATCTGTCTAAGGATATAGTAATTCCTGTCCTGAATTAAATCATTAACCAGCTCTTCGGATATTAAATATACTAAATCTCCGTTGTTATCTATCAGAAGATTTTTATCAGTTACCGGGATTTCCCTGTTAAGAATTCTAATCTTGACTTTGGCATTACCTTTGACCGAGATATCTCCCATTTCTTTAAACCCGGTGGATATCATTATTTCGTCCAGGATGGATGGGTTACTTTCAAGGATACTTCTAAAGAAAGACTCTTCCTGGTATGTAACGGCATCAAAGGTCTTGAAACTGCCATCCTTGTATAAGGCTATATAAAATGGTGTGAACTGAACATGTTCGGTAGCCTTCTCATATTCATCATAGTCAAAATCTATGTCAATAAGTTCCTGGGGAACATTATACCTGATTCTTTCTTCGCCCTTAAGATTCAATACCGCATTTTGAAGCTCAAACTGATTAGGATCACTCCATGTGTTAATAAAGTATGAACCAGAGTTTAATATTTCACTGAACCCCCTGATCCTGTAACTGTTCTTGTAGAATTCCGCCGGCAGGGGCTTGCAGTTAATTGCATCAAAATACATCTTTCTTTTACTTGTTTTCTCAATCTGTTTCTTGCCGCATTTAACCGAATTCCTGGCCCATTCGGTGGCATGCAGGCTTTGTTTACCTTCAATAATGTGGTTGCAGGTTAAGAGGTTTTTATAAAATACCTCGGCTATTTCTCTGTTTGTTTCCAACCCCAGTATTTCTATAAGCTCTTCTTTGTCGGCAATAGTTGTCTCACAAACCAACTTGTCCATATAATATTCAATAATATGAAAATCATCTTCATAATATTTCTCCCGCATATTAAACTGCTGCAGAAGAACAGGATACTCTACCATAAGGAAACGGCTTATTTCATCTATATTCTCTTGTTTTTTCAATATCAAATTGCTTTGGTTTTTTATTTTCATAATGCTCCTCCGCTGATAAAGCCCTTGTGATAATATCCTTTTTGTTTGCAATACTCTATAAATGCCTTAAAATAATACCTTGGTGGCTTGTCATCAGGTAAAGGATTTTTGGCCGAAGTATTTATAAGGGTATGGGAATCTCCAACCATAATAAGCAGTCTCTTTGCCCGGGTAATAGTCACATTGAGTCTGCGCAGTTCGTTTAAAAAGCCGATTTTGCATTCCGGATTACTTCTTACAAAAGAATAGAATATGATTTCCTTATCTCTCCCCTGGAAAGAATCCACCGTATCTATTTCAATTTTTTCTATTATGTTTTTAACCTTTGCTCTGTCTATTTGCGCATTATTCACCAATTCGTCGATTAAATGTTTTTTTATGCACTCTATTTGAGCCTTGTAGGGGGTAATGATACCTACATCTTCAAGCGTACAGATTCTCTCTCCTTTATAGTCGAGTATCCTGATACCCTCATTCAGAAAATCAATTCGTTCTCCGATTATTTTTGCTATTATGGCTGCTTCTGTATGATTTGTATATACATTCTGATTGTCTACGACATTTACAGTCTCATATTTATCAGGCATATCACAAGTATCAATGAAATATATCGGATTTTTCAAACCGCCGAAATTTATAAGCCTGTGTTCTGTTTTGCAGCCGGTCTTATATTTACCTTCATAAAATAACTCAGATATTGGCCGGGCAATATCCGCATGCATCCTGAACTGAGTATCGAGCATTATCTTATTCTCGTCTCCGACAATATGGAAAAGCTTTTCAAAAAGGCTCACTTTATATATTTCATCCAGATTAATTTCAATATCTTCGAATTTTTCTCTGGCTTCCTTTATGAAATCATCATCCGCGACCGGAGGCAATTGTTTATGGTCGCCTATAAGTATTGTCTTTTTGGCCTTTGACATGGGAACGATAATATCATGAAGCTGTATCTGGCCTGCTTCATCAATAATGGCAACGTCATATTCCATGTCTTTAAACAATCTGTTGGTATTGACACCGATACAGGTGGCTCCGATAATCTGCACATATTCCAGCGATATCTCCGATAAAACATCCTGTCGGCCCTGGAGCTCTTTGATCCACTGCTCGGAAATTGAAAGCTTCTTGGGTGCGTCTTCTATCATTTTTTTATATTTTTTTATAAGTATATCTACATGGCTCTTGAAAGCTTTGTTTTTCACCGTGAACTCCAGCCCGACGGCAGCGGATTTCGCCCTTATCTCTTCAATTATGCCCTGGAGGATATTGGTCATCTTATTGACATTCTGGTTAAGAATATCATATTTCCGGGCAAAATACGGCACAAAAGAAATCAACTTTAAAAGTCTGAATAAAAACAACAAGATTTTTGTACAAATCAGTTTTCTCTGTATCTTGGATTTTTCCTCCAGCCTGTACCATACAGACTCCAGGATGCCCAGTTTTTCATTGTATTTGTGTACATTCTCCTTCATACCGTCCTGGTATTTACGGGCATGCTGCTCAATCTCCTTTTGCAGCGCAAGCACATAAACATCCACCAGCACATTCCTGACTTTATCGATCTTAACAGTCTCAGGCCTTCCCAACCGTATACATTTAAGCCCTTTATCAATGCACTTTTCCAGTACATTATCCACCGCAAGGTTGTTCTTTGAGCTTACCAGGACCTTTTTTCCCTGGTCCACAAAAAGCTTAAGTATAGCAACAATGATTTCGGTTTTGCCTGTACCAGGAGGCCCCTGGACAAGCATGAAATCTTCCGCATTGATTGCCATGTTTATTGCTTTTTCCTGGGATTCGGTCAGCTTATCCATTTTTACAACCGTACGGTTGGTTATCGGGAAACATTCACCTAATGCTATATTATTAAAAATCCTTTGATTCACCGCATTACCCTCGGCAATACTGTTAAATGCCGCTCTTTGGATTTCAAATGTTACATTCCTGTCGCTTTTTTTAATGTATCCGGCCTGCGGAATTTCATCGTGACCCACTATTTTTAAAATCTTAATAACAAACTCGTTGTTCTGTGTATCAATATCATTAATGGTTGCAGGTATCCCCTTATCTTCTTCATCTTTCTTTATTAAAATACTTTGACCTACTAAGGCATCCTTATCCTGTCTTTCCAGGTTTTCATTTATCTTAAAACAGTAGCTGACACCCTTTATATTCTCGTTCTTCTCGGTTGCTCTTACAGCTGAATAAGTAAAGTCATACCCTTTTTTCTTATCATATTCTTCTTCCAAATCAATCAGCTTGGTATGTATGCTGCAAAATTCAGCTATGTTTTCCTTCAAATCCGTATTTTCCTGACCCAGCAGTTCCTGTAGTAAATCATCTTCTTTTTCAAGTTCTTCCGCAATATTAAGCCTTATGCATTCGTTTTTGATCCTGTTAAAGAATATCCATGCCGCCGCGGGGTCGGCATAGCTTCTTGTACCTTTCATGAGCAAGGTAAAGCGATGCTTGACCTGGATATAATTCTTAAGAACGCTTCGGGTATCCGACTGTTTCTTCGGGAATATGCCTCTTACAGAGAGGAAGTAGTTTCCGGGCGAAAACTCTCTCAAAATAATATACATCTTATAGTTGTTGGTTAACATATACAGGCTTTCTGACTGGTTACCGGATATATCTCCTCTGCTTTGATACTTTACCCATACCAGCGGAGATTTTCTTAGTTCTTCAGCAAGGATAAACTTCTTGTCGTAGTCTTCGTAAAGATAAACAGGTACTGTAGGAATTGTGTTCATATCAAAAAATTTAGTGCCGTCTCTTACGCCCAAATTATAATTTTTCATTTTGATTCTCCTATCGTCTAAATATACAGTAGATATCCTTTGCCGTTCAGTTTAGCCTTGTTTTCTCTGTTTTCCTGAAAACTGCCTGCAAAATGACGGGTCGGTCTTAATACAGACCCTTCCATGATGTATTTGATTCCGTTTCGGATCCCCACCTTGAAATACGAATTTTCTATATCAATTTCCTTTGAAATATCTACAGGACAGTATTTTGAAATTAGAATCCCTTTTTTGGTTTCTACAATATAACATTCTTTGACGGATTCGATTTCAAAAACATTATACAGCCCCATGTCAATCCTTGTTCCCGGGTTTAACAGGTTTTCAATATTTGATATATCTGCCTTAATATAAATTTGAAACTTGCTGTTATTAGTTTTTATCAGCCTCCGGCTCTTTGTTACAAACACACCGTTTTCCATCACTCTGACACCGGTGATATATTCTTCAAGGTTAAAATTAACCCTTCCATGGGTTGTTGCCAAAATACCATTCTGTACATCCCATTTACCGGCTGAAAGGTTGTCCAAAACTTTCTCATAGAAATGACTATCGGATATGTAAGGCATTAAATCTATGCTGATATATTTTATCTTTTTTATTTTCTTTAGCAGCGGATAGTCATCATTATTTATTTTTCTTTTCCCGAAATCCAGGGGGATCAGCGGTCTTAATACCGTATTTTCCGGCATTACACAGGAAATTGTCAATAATTCGTCGTTTTCTCCTGTTTTGTTCAAATCAACATATCCCTTTTCCGCCATGATTTTGCACAAGCAATCATAGATGTCCTGTGAATCGGGTATTGATACTATTTCTCCCACTGATGTAAAAGTAATTTTATAATCTTTAGTCATAAGCTGCCCCTCATTGTTCTCTTGACAGAAGCTGTCTTATAAACTCCTTGTCTTTTTTTTCGCAAGAATTCTCCCCAAGCACTTTTAGATAATGGATGAATTTGAAACTGTAAAGGTCATCTCTTTTTTTTGGCTCCAAAACATGACTGCACCTGTGCATGATTTCATGCAATTCTTGCCACTCGTCCCAACTGATAGACAGGTTTTCTACAGTTATTCGGTTTTTCCCCCTGTCCTTGGATTTTAGCAGCTCATTTTCTGCATTGTCCATATAATGTATAATCGGCACATCTTTGTGGAACAGACATATTCCGCATGAAATCCCGAAGTCTTTATTATAATCTGCCAGAACCGGCTCTTCATAAACTCTTCTTTTTATATTGAGATAAACAGTTTGGATTACTTCAATCATTTCTTTAAACGGACAAATAAAAAACATGTCATCCCCGCCGGCATAAATTAGATGTATATTATTTACTTCGGAAAAAGCTTCATTTATAGTTTCTTTTATCGTTTTGCTGATGTCAGCCTTTACATCAGCTTCCCTTATATTGGAAAACAAATTGCCCAAATTATCAAAATCCATTTTGACTGCAGCCAACTTAATGCTGTCAGGAAAGATGGAATTCTCAGATTCTTTTTTGGGCAGAAGAGAGTGAACAGAATATTGCGCTTGGCCTGAATATTGGGAATCAGATACGTAAAGATTATAACTTTGATACTTGTTTCGTTCTATGACATTTGCCAATGCAAAAAAAGCATCATTGCATCCGCCGGAACCTCTGTTCTGCAGCAAAACATGAGTTGCTCCATAAAATATTCCGATTTTCCCCTGGTTCTCGAAAAACACCGTTTCCTGGACTTTTTTTAAATGATTCTCAAATAAACTTCGGGCATTTTTATCGTTTTTAAGAATGGCCTGTATTTTCCCACTGGAAACTGTAATGGGAGTATAAAAATAATCCTCCAGGATTTCTTTTAATTCTTCATTTATTTTAACAGTCAGTAATTGTATGTATTCCGATCTGCCGGCAATTTCATTTAAGCTCTCAATATTGTCATCCTGATAAATGAAATTTTGTATTCCGGAAAAATCGACGCCTGCGAACAAAACTTTTTCATTTTCCCGGTAACCTTGTGGTATATATTTGAAAAACAGAACTTCTTTTGTAAATAACATGAAGCAGAACCACCCGAAATTTTATCAGTACTATTACAGTCAAGTTTTTTGGATTATAAAAAAAATGACAGATTTTTCTGTATTAATCTGTACTAATATGTACTAATATATAAAATAATACATTAACAGGCCTGTAGAATCAAGGATTTACAAAACGGAACGCTTTACTGAAGACAATCCAAAATTTTCCCATGAACATTAAAAAATAAATTTTGCAAAATCCATGGATATCCTGATTAAAAATATTGAGTTATGCCAATAAATAATTGATCTGATCTGACAAACTGATATTTTCAGTATCCCATTTTCTTTCCGGACAATTTATCATTTCATACGAAATGCCCAAAGAGTTAATAAATTGAGTAAACTGTTTATCCAACCACGGAGGAGTCCATGCGCCCGACCTGCATATATGAATTGCCGACACCGTAATGTCTTCATTCAAGTCATTAAAACTGCAATACATTATATTATATACACTGTTAAACTGTTTGAAATGCTCTGGTTTTTCTGTTGTATAGGGACTGTAGAATATATTAGCCTTTTTGATATATTCACCTTTCAAAAGTTTACCAAGCCAATTGGAACAATTTACTTCAAAGTTAAGGGACGATAGCCCGCCATAGCCAAGATCGGAATGAGCATCAAACATATAAACTGTTTCACACTTGTTCTCTTTGGCTATTTCATAAGACAAGGCATGAGAGTCTGAAACATATACCTTGATATCCTTTGGAAATATAAAGTGCTCCCTGATTTTTCCCCAGAACTTATCGTACTCTGAAGAGAGTTTAAATAATTCTTCAATATCTATTCCCCGCGCTCTGGCTTGGATATACCTTTTATACCAAAGATCAATAATACTTCTGTTGTTTTCTATGTATGAACCCCAATTATCTTTTTTAGTATAGATAAAATAGTCCCAATCAACTGATAATAGGCACTTTCCCATTTCATCATCTCCTGTATGGAATGTCCTATTTTTTGATGACTCTACGAAAGGGTCGTTGAAAATCAGCCTATAAGTTTGTCGGCTTGCTTGATTTGTTTTCTATTGCCGCTTTAATTGCTAAAATTCTGTATCTGAAAGTGGACACGATGTATTTGTTTATTAATCGGAAGTATTTTGATAATTCAAAATTATTAATTAAGTAGCTTGTAAGAATTGTGTTATTACATTGTTTTATATAGATATGCTATGTACCGTTGTTTAATATCCTGCTAAGACAGCTCATAAACAAAGAACCTCCTCGTAATCGCCAATGGTCTCCATCAGGAATCAGAAGAAGTTGCTATTGTAATATTCTTATGTCAAATAAACTTATTAATAATTTAATTATATTATTCTTTTATATTGTAAAGTCAACTTTCGATGATACTTGAATTTGAGGATTATGGCTTATATGACCTAAATGTTTCTTGATTTAAGACTCTTTCAAAAAAATTTTAATAGTTTTCTCATATAAAGATGATACCGAAGTTTAAATTTTATATAATATTATTTTGAAATACTATTAATTTAACGCCTTCTAATAAAAATTTTTATCAGTTTGTGAGATGCAGCATGAAAATATGGCCAGACCAAAAACCGTTTTATTCCGCAAATCAATATTATCGACAGATTTTCGGCGAAAAAGTCTATAAAATCTCGCTGGATATCGGCTGCACCTGTCCCACCAGAGACGGCACCAAAGGCACAGGCGGGTGTACTTTTTGTTCTTCAAGGGGCTCGGGGGATTTTGCCATAGCAGGGCCTATGGATATTCGCGAAAAAATTGATTCTGCTATTCAAATGGTATCCTCAAAAAACAGTTCAAACAGTTACCTCGCATATTTACAGTCCTTTACCAACACCTATGGGCCGGTGGAGGTATTGGTGCCGGTATATGAAGAAATCCTGGCAGATAAAAGAGTCGTAGGGCTCTCAATCGGCACAAGGCCGGATTGTCTTGCAAATCCAATGATAAAAGAGCTGGCACGTTTATCTGAAATAAAGCCCATCTGGATTGAACTGGGGCTTCAAACCATTCATCAGAAAACAGCAGACCTCTTTCACAGAGGATATGATCTGCCGGCGTACGAAGACGCTGTGGCACGCTTAAATCAAGCCGGAATTCCCATAATCGTGCATTTGATAGTAGGGCTTATGGGCGAGAATTACGATGATTTTATGGCTACAATCGATTATATGGCAAATCAGCCTGTAAGCGGTATTAAAATGTCAATGCTTCATATATTAAAAGACAGTCCTTTGTATAAAGAATATATTGAAAAACCATTCCCATTATTGGACGAAGAGACTTATATAAAATGGGTGGCGGAAGCAATAACCAGATTGCCCCAGGATATGGTTATTCATAGAGTGACGGGGGATGGCAACCGCAAAAACTTGATTGCACCTCTATGGAGCGCATACAAGCGTCATGTTCTAAACGGATTGCTTCATTATATGACTGAGAACGGACTGTATCAGGGCCTTAAATACAAGGGTAAATAATTGATTACTCTAAGTTTATATGCGGTACTCGTTTCTATGCCATTTAGTTTATAAACATCATTTAATAAGATTAAAAGAGTATATCACATATTCTTAGCAAATCTATGCATATTATTGACAACTCTAAAAAATAAATCTATTATTTAATAAAAACTAGTTATAATGGGTAATAAAGGGAATAGAGAAATGAAAAAAAGTCCATATACAATTATAGGAGTTATATTATCTGTTTTTGTGGTTATATTAGCTGGGCTGTTCATATATATAGCGGTCACCAATACCCAACTTAATAAACGGTTAACTCTTAGGCTTGGGAAACCGGATGAAGATACACAATCTGAGATTACTGCGCATGCCGTTCAGTTTAAGGATGAAGTGTTCGAAAAAATCATACGGAACGGTCTTGGGAAGAAAACAGGAGAAATATATAATACCGGATTAATAGGAATAGAATCGATTGTGATATATGGCTCAGAAAGCCAAGAAGGAATTTCAGGTACGAATGAAGAAAATACGTATAATTATGACAATATGAAAATCACCAGTATTACTGGTTATGGGAAAATAAAGACTTTTGATGATTTTAAATATTTCCCCAATATTCGTCAATTGATGATTAGTGAACAGGATATCAATGATATAAGCCCGTTAAAAGGATTATCAAATCTGGAATCATTGTCGTTAAACAGCTTTCAAATCACCGATATAAGTCCTTTGATGAATTTAAAAAACCTGTCCTGGCTGACTTTATCGGATAATCATATTGTTGACATAAGTCCTTTAAAGGCTTTATCTAAGTTAAACACATTGGATTTGAGTAAAAACCGAATTTCTGATATTCATTCATTAGAAGGATTGGTTAATCTGACAGACCTGGATTTGAGCAATAATGTAATTACTGACATAAGCCCCTTGAGGTGGTTACCCAGACTTAACATGTTATGTTTAAGTAATAATCAAATCTCTGATATCAGTACATTAGAAGGCCTGGTTAATCTAACGGTTCTGGAGTTGGACAATAATATAATCACCGGCATAAGAGCGTTAAATAATCTGGCCGATTTGACTATTCTGAATTTATCAAATAATCAGATTATCGACATAGGCCCATTGAAAGATTTGTCAAATTTGACCTTTTTAATCTTAGGTAAAAACTCGATTGCTGATATAAGTCCTTTAAAAAACTTGACTAATTTGACCTGCTTATATTTATATCAAAATCAAATATCCGACATAAGCCCTCTGAAAAGCCTCACTAATCTCGCAGACCTGAATCTGGCGGATAATAAAATCACTGATATAAACGCCTTGAAGGATCTATCTAACCTAAGAAATCTGGACTTATCCGGCAACCCTCTCGCAAATGAAGAGGTGGAAGAATTGCGGAAAGCCCTTCCTGGCTGTAAAATTAAGTTTTAATATAACCCAAGCCGGTCATCGGAATGTTTAGTTAAGTAACTATACTTTTCTGCATGACCAAGCAAATACAGGAACGCATGAGCAGGAATCTTCATTATAGGAACTCGGGTATCAAAAGGTAACACCCCAAAATCAACAGGGTTTTTTGTTACAATAATCGCTCCCATAGTTTTATCATCAATACACTCGACTATTGCATCTTTTGGGGTTATATCTGCAGACTCCCTGTATTTTACTTCGACAAAAATCTTACCATGCGGAAATTCAACAACCACATCAATTTCTTTGTTATTTCCTGAAGCTTTTCGAAAATATCCGACTTTTATTTTTTCGCGGTAGTAGAAGGAAGCCAAATGTTTGTAAACAGCCGTTTCTACCATTATCCCCATTTCTACAGGATCTGTCAGGACATCATCCAACATAAGTACGGCATTTCGAATGGCAGCATCGGAAACATATATCTTTGGTTTTGCCTTTAATACTTTTTACCTGCCATATTAACAGGTTCACTTATATAAATCAGGTTAGATCTGCGTAAAAAGTCTATATAGTTTTCAACAGTAGTCCTTGACACCTCAACCTCTTTACAAATTGTTTCAATGGATATAACTCCGTAAGAATGATAGCACAAATATAAAAAAATTTTTTCCAAAACGGCTGCGTTACGAACATTAAAGAGTGATGGTATATCTCTTTTTATGACTTTGTCGACAACATCTTCACGAAATATTAGGGACTTTTCCGCTCCGCCACCAGGGATTATATGAATATAAAAGTTTTAGTACATTCTCAGCGCTTGCAATAGTCATGTCAATAGCCTCCAAGAACAAAAAAACTATAATAATTATAAAGTATAGTATAAATAAATTTAATAAATAATTAATAGTATACTTATAATTATTTCAATAAATATTTATATTATACTATTATAATTTCTGCACAGCCATTCCGGATTAAGTAAAAACAGATCCATCTAAACTTTTATACTCTCGGCCTAAACTCTTCTACACTATACCCGGCATCAAGATACCCGCGTAATATTTGTTCCTTATATCCTCTCCGGATTGATTTTTTTATTTTTTTATACTCTTCTGTCATAACATAGGCCATGGCTGACACAGGTTTTCCATCTATATTGACGATGATATCAATTTTGTCGTAGCATTTGGGATAGCCTTCATAACGGTTTAATGTGGCTTCATCTCTTTTGGTTATCTGCCATACAAGAGCAGGGGTTTTCTTCCCTTTTTTTCTTTCAATATTCGCGTAATGTGGCATTGTAAGCTCCCAATCTTCAAGATATGTCTTCCCAATTACTATTGCATTCGGACAGCGTGTTTTCATTTGGGTTTTGTCCATATTGCTGCCATAAGCAATATATAATCTTTTATTAATTTTAAGGTTATTGATAATTTCCTGCCATTCAGAGGCATAATCTTCGCCCCATGTCCCTTTGGTACATTTTCTCAATATATTTGAATTGTATTGATGCAGAATATTATGAATTAAGTTGTGAAATTCAGGACAAATATGATAATGGGATTCAAGAAATTCTTTCAATCCGCCTTTAATAAAAATCTTAATTACGGAGATACGCACTCTTTCCGTATCATACCCATGTCCCAACAATCCGCCTTTTAAACTTGCTTTAAGCGCTTTCTCCAATTGCCCTTCCATACGTTTTTCACCGTTTATATACTCTTTCATAAGTATTGCCGATCCTATGTATGTAGGCATATAACAGAAATCTATTAGGGCTTCAGCAGGAACCTCATATGAATCCAATAATTTAAAAGACCCATCCTCATCCTGAAACAGTAAAAGTTCCTCGATTGTAAGTCCTGTATTCGTATTGCCCTCAAGCACTTCGCACATAGATGAAAGCATTTGATCAAGCTTATCAAAATCTGGCTTGTCAAAACTTAATCTTATCAAATTCATTTAATAAACCTCCGGATATACTGTTTTAAATTTATACTTTTTTCTCAAGAAGACTAAGCTTTTTCTTATTACTAATTTCCCTTTAACATTTTTTATTTTAACTTTACCATTATTAACAGTTTATTCTCAACATTACTAAACAAAACAATAATGAAAGCTATGAAAAAAGCAATTGCCGAACTATAAAATGAATTACAGCGTGTATATGAAATTACTCGAATAATAAAAGGAAATATAAACTACCAAGAAAAGAAATAAGAATGAAAGTTCATAGTATTCAAAAAATATAGAAAAATAGGGTATCCGTTATTCGGAACCCTATTTGTTATCTCATATATCGTATTTATAAGAATCAAAAATAATAATGAATTTTTATAGTCACCACGGATAAGGAATACCACGATAATCAAAGAAATTCCATTTATACGGCATATCCGGCAACCGTTCAATAAGATTTAGAATACCCTCAGCACTTTCCCATGGGTCGATATTGCTATGTGGCCCTCGAAGTGCAGAACGCATTCTGCCAGGGTGAATTATTATTGTCTGTATTCCCCGCTGTGAAAGCCAGTTATCCATGATTCTCGCACCCATGTTCATAGCAGCCTTCGACATGCAATAACCGTAGCTGATCACATCATCTCTTAAGGCTAGAGAGCCGGCCTCAGATGATATTGTAATAATCATGCTTCCTTCTCTCAATAAATCCAAAGCCGCCTTGACGACTCGCAATGGTCCTACAGCGTTGACATTGTAAAATGATGTGAAGAAATCCAAATCAGCCTTATCTAAAGTTACCTTGTCCGATACGAGATCAAATCCTGCATTGTTGAACAGCCGATCAATATGATCAACAATTTTACGTACTTTGTCTATCGCTAGATTCACAGATTCCGTAGAGCCAACATCGCAATGGATTACATGGATCAAATCGGGATATTTAGCCTGAAGCTCCAATAATACTTCGCTGATTTTGATTTCGAGTGCCAACACTATCCATCCGTCCTGCGCATGTAATCGGGTCAATTCATATCCAAGTCCGCTTCCTGCACCCGTTACCAATACTGTTTTTGTCATATCCATGTATATATCCTCGCTCTCAAAAAATTTCTCCTGGTTTACACCTTATTGAAACGTAAAACATTCCAACTAAGCGCAGGGACCTTTACAGCTGTAACATCATTGTCCATTACACAGCCCGGCCCAATTGAAGGAACAACATTAAACGGATTATCCTTTGTATTTACAGCTTTGACATCATCATGTTTCAACATAATGTGAGATTCCATTTGCATTTTTCCAAAAGCTCTCATATCAATATTCAAAACGAAATCTTCATTCATATGCCGGTTAACACAAAAAATTGTCACATTTTCGGACTCCTCATCCATAGTCGCAGCTGAGCAAATATAGGGGACATTTTCATAATCCGCACAATCGTATACCGGAGAATCTACAAGAGTCCGTAAAGAGACTCCTCTGCCTAAATTAGATACATGCATAAACGGATAAAAAATTGTTTGAGCCCAGCAATCGCCATTTTCTTCGGTCATAATCGGTGCGATTACATTGACAAGTTGTGCCAGACATGCTATCTTTACCCGATCAGCATTCTGTAAGAAGGTAATTAGCATACAACCCACAAGCAAAGCATCTTCAAAGTTATATACGTCTTCAAGAATCGGCAGCGCTTTTCCCCATTTATCCCGCTTCCATACTTCTTTATCCTGTTCATTAGAATGGTACCATACATTCCACTCATCAAAGGAAAGGTTTATTTTATGCTTGGAACGCTTTTTTCCTTTAATCGCATCACAGATACTCACAACTGTTTTAATAAAATCATCAAGATCCATCGTCCTGGCCAGGAAACCAGGAGTATCGTTTGTTGGGTTTCCGTAATAACGGTGTAATGATACATAGTCAATGTTTTCATAACATTCATCCAACATGGTTAATTCCCATGAGCCAAAGGTAGGCATTTCACTATTGGAGGAACCACATGCAACCAGTTCAATGCTCGGATCTACCCATTTCATCAACTTCGCAGATTCATTTGCGATGCGACCATATTCGTATGCTGTTTTGCTTCCGATTTGCCAAGGACCATCCATTTCATTACCCAGACACCACAATTTAATTCCAAATGGTTCCTTGCGTCCATTTTTTATACGCATGTCTGAGAATTTACTGCCTCCGGGGTGATTGCAGTATTCTACAATATCCCGCGCATTTTCAGGTCCCCGCGTACCCAAGTTGATACAATACATTAGATTGCTTTCGGCTTTCTGACACCAGTCATAAAACTCGTGCAAACCGACAGCATTAGTCTCGGTTGTAAACCATGCCAAATCCAAACGTTTTGGACGCTCATTACGTGGGCCAACTGAATCCTCCCAGTTAAAACCGGAAACAAAGTTTCCACCGGGATATCGGATGATCGGAACATTTAGTTTACGAACCAGTTCCAGAACGTCAGTTCTGAATCCCTGTTCATCCGCTTTGGGATGCGTAGGTTCATAAATACCACTATATACCGCTCTACCTAAATGCTCGATAAAAGACCCAAACAATCTGGGATCAATTTTGCCAACCTGGTACGATTTATCTAGTGTAATCTTTGCTTTTAACATTGGGCACCAACTTTCTCCTATGGTTATTCAAAAATAATAATATTTTTCACTGTTTCGCTCGGATTCTCATATGCGGATGCATATGCTTCGGCAGTCTGCTCAAATGTAAAGCGCTTTGACACAATTCCATTGATATCAACGAGCCCTCCGGCAATTAGTGAGATAGTAGTGGGATAAAGATTCTTATATCTAAAGATAGAAGTAATTTCGACTTCCTTGGTGCTGAGTAACCCCAACGGCATATCATTAAGTTTATCTTCGCCCATACCTACAATAACAACTCTGCCGTTTGGACGAACTAGCTGCATACCCAGTTTTACAGTAGAGGAAAAACCGGCGCAGTCAAGCACCACATCTACACCGCGGCCATTGGTAATTTTCATCACTTCATCGACAATATCTCCCCTACTGTCAACCGTATGGGAAGCGCCAAGCTTGAGTGCCGTATCAAGTCTAAGCTTTATGATATCAGAAACAATGACTGTTGAAGCTCCGCTTGACTTCGCCGCAAGCATCGATACCAGGCCAATACAGCCTGCACCAATAATCAGAACTGAATCTCCTGCTTTAACTTTGCCGGTTAATGCAGCATTTACACCTATTGCCATTGGTTCAACAAGCGCACCTTGTTCCAAAGTCATATTATCCGGCAGTTTGAATGCATAATCCTCCGGATATGCAATATACTCCATCAGACAGCCATTGTATGGCGGTGTTGCCAGAAACTTTACATCGGGACAGAGATTATAATGTCCGGTACGGCACATCTCACAAGTACCGCAAGGAATACCGGGCTCAAGTGCCACACGATCACCCACATGTAATTTGGTAACTTCAGCACCTGTCTCAACAACGGTGCCGGCACACTCATGCCCAAGAATAAAAGGATATTCTACTACAAAATCGCCGATTCTACCATGACTATAATAATGAACATCACTGCCACATACTCCAATAGCTCCCATGCGTATCAATACATCCTTAGGCCCAAGTTTTGGCATTGGGATTTCACGCATTTCAAGCTGTTTCGATGCCGTTAAGAAAAAAGCACGATTCTTTGTTGACATACTGCACTCCTCTTTCCATTATGTTTTAGTTTCTTAAGTTTTCTCGTAATTACAACATAATGCCACTCAATCATAAAGATCAAAAGTGGCACTATGTAAGTAATTACTGTATTATTACAGCTTGCATGCCTTATTCAGAGCTTCCTCATATATTTCGATGACTTGATCGCACCAACGGTCAAATTCCGGATCTTCTACTCTCAGTTTGGGAGTAGCCATGATCTTCTTGAGTGCGCGATGCACACCAACTCGCCAACTTATTGTCGCACAGAAACCAGGCACTAAGCGTTTAATTTTTGTATTGTCATAGATAACGGAATGCCGCTTATCACCGTTTAATGGACCATACCATTCAGGCTTCATTTTAACCAATGCATCAGTTGGGATATAGAAAGGCTTATATTCCACATTTAATTCATCGGCTACGGCTTGAGCCATCTGATCCCATGTCAGTGACTCATCTGTTGTGATATGTACAGCTTCACCGATAGCATGTTGATTGCCCATGAGCCCTACAAAACCCTTTGCAAAGTCTTCATTGAAAGTAATCGTCCAAAGTGAAGAACCATCTCCGGGCATGATAATGGGTTTCCCCTCAATCATTCTCTTAATAACAGGCCAGCTCTCTTCGGGCTGCAGACAGAACGGAATCATATTTTCACTATATGTATGGCTGGGGCGAACAATTGTCAGTGGAAAGCCATTTTCTCTAAATGCTTCCAACATCAATCTTTCGCACTCGATTTTGTTTTGAGCGTAATCCCAGTATGGATTCTTCAATAACATTCCTTCTGTTATAAAAGGCTGCGTGGGAGGTGTGTGATAAATAGCAGCAGTACTAACTAGGATAAACTGCTTTGTCTTTCCGGTAAACAGACGGATATCACGTGCAGCCTGTTCCGGTTCACGAGCGGTGAAATCGGCAACACAATCAAACTGCATGCCTTCCAGCAACTTTGTAGCTTCAGCCTCATTCGTGATGTCCCCCTTAATTACCTTTACATTTTCGGGTACTTCATCCAAATTGTTACCCCGATTGAATAGGTATAGTTCCCAATCTTTGCTCTGTGCTACTAAACGAGTAACTGCGCTACTAATAGTACCAGTTCCGCCAATAATTAATACTTTCATATTATTTACGGGTTAAAATAAACCCTACCTCCTTAGCTTATTGTATTTTGATATTATTTTTTGTGTTGTGATACAATTTTAGATATCAGCTCAGTATTATCGGTAAGCTGCTTTATATTGAGCTCAACGCCTAGTTCCTTAAATGTATCCACGAATGAATAGGTAGCCTTTGGGAAGAAACCCTCATGATACGGGCCTTTCGCTTCACATACCTTACCAATTTGTTCATAAGCATGCTCTCTGTCATCAACAATGAACGCGAAATTCATTACTCCCTGACCATGCTTCTCCAGGAACTCTTGTGCAGGCGTCCCCTTAGGACCTGGTCCATAGACTTCCAATTTTACATCATCCGCTAAATGATATACCAGGAATTCGACGTGCTGCATATTGTTATCAGGCTCACCATGAGTAAACGCCGGTACCTCTTCAAATGGTGGTAGTTTAAAACGTTCAGGTTCTATTCCTAAAAGTGCGGTATAACATTTTTCGGCTTGTTCTAAATCCCATGTACATACAGAAATTTGGCTGATTTTGATAGTCCCAATACTCATTGTTCCAGTTCTCCTTCCATTTTTGCCAGGTTCTCCGACGCTAGCCTGTTTAGTTGTGCTGTATAGTAGTTGGCCGATAAAACATCAATGATTACAGCAAGTAAGATAAGTATTCCTTTTGCAACAACTTGCCAGTTAGAATCGACATTCAAAAGGTTTAAACCGTTATTTACCAAACCAACGATCAAACAACCGAACAGCGTTCCAGGTACGTTGGCATTACCACCCATCATCGATGTACCGCCTATTACAACAGCCGCAATTGCATCCATTTCCATGCCTGTACCGGCACCTACCTGTGCAGAAGCAGCACGTCCAGTCGCCACAATTGCGGCCAGCCCGGTGCAAAAGCCACCACACATATAGACAGCTAGTCTCATTAAATCAGTATTGATACCGCACATTTTTGCTGCTTCAATATTACCGCCCATTGCCAATACATATCTGCCGAATTTTGTATTGTCCAGTATAATCCACATAATGATGACAACAGCAAACATGATATATACCGGTATTGGTATTCCGAGCCAATATCCCTGTCCGATGGTTGTCAATGATTCAGGTAAACCGGCAATCGGAATGAGTTTGGAAATCAGATAGTTCACACCTCTGAAAACATACTGCGTTGCCATTGTAACGATGAACGGCGGAACCTTGAACACTGTAATTATTACTGCGTTTATACCTCCGCAGATGACAGCAAAGATAAGCATGATTATAATTGAAAGCCAAACCGGAACATGTGCTTCCATAATCAGTTTTGCCAGAACCATACCACACAATCCCAGAAGTGACCCAACAGACAAATCCATATGACCAGACGCCAAAACCATTGTAAAACCAATGGATAAAAGCGTACTTACACAAACCTGTCGCAGAACATTCAATAGATTTACCGTTGTTAGAAAATATGGCGACATTATAGATAAACAACACGCCATTATCAGAAGAATAAAAAATGCCTTATTCCCCAATAGTAAATTTCGAAAAAATAGTTTTGGAGTTTTATTTTTAATTGTACCCTCCAACAGAATCAATCCCCTCTATGGCATATCATAAAAACTTCTTAAGAAGTATCTACATCTATATTTTGCGGCTAAATTATATATAAATTATTTTCATGCCTATTATTAAAGCCGCTCAATTGCACCTGTAATCAAACCTACAATCTGCGTTGACGTCACATCGTTCTTATTTACCTGTGCAACAGTTTTTCCAAGTCGCAACACGGTAATTTTATCAGCAACACGAAATACATCCGCCATATTATGTGAGATGAGCAAAACACCTGCACCTGCGTCTCTACAGCGGAACATCAGTTGATATATCTCTTCTGTTTCCTTCACGCCCAATGCAGCAGTAGGTTCATCCATAATCAGCAGCTTTGGATTATCTCCACTCATGACTCTTGCACACGCAATAGCCTGACGTTGGCCACCAGACATTCTATCTACTTTACTGTTAACATCTGGAATATTCAACCCAAGTCGTTGAAATTCTTCTTTAGCTTTCTGTCTCATAGCTTTCTTCCCAAGAAAGCCCAACTTGCCAAGTAACCCTTTTGCCATAATTTCTTGACCTAAAAAAAGATTGCTGGTTACATCCAGTTTGTCTACCAGAGAAAGATTCTGATAGATGGTCGCAATCCCCATCGCTCTGGCTGCTTTAGGATTTTGGATTTGTACTCTCTCACCATTATGAAAAATTGAGCCTATATCTGGCTGATAGTTCCCAGCCAGGATATTGACCATTGTTGATTTTCCTGCACCATAGCCTCCGACCAGCGCATGTATTTCCCCGCTACGTAGAACAAGATTCGCACCTTTTAATGCCTGTACGCCATTAAAATTCTTACAGATATTTTTTAATTCGAATAGAGGTGCCTTGTCCGCTTGCCCCTGTTGTATATTAATTGATTCACTCATGATATTTCGCTCCTTCTAAAAAACTGAATTCAGCAGGGATGTTTTAGTATTTATCGGCGACACTCTCAGAAATTTGTTAACCGACTAGTCAGATTTATTTATCTCCGTACACTGAACTGAAACCATTAGTATCGCAAATCTTGTTTCGATTAACCATTTACCAATATTATTGTTTGATAAATGTGGTGCAGCTGTATAAAGCTGCACCTTGAATAAGAAAACTATTTTAATTTTCTACATACCAGTCATCGATATTTGTGGAATCAATGATAGTCATAGGATCGCTATTGTATATACCTGGTTCAATTTCGCCTTTAACATATTTTACTAAATAATCAAACATGTCTCTGCCAGCCTGTTCAACATCAATACCAACTGTCATATCGCACTGTCCTTGTTTGATGCTGTGAAGGATATCTGCAGTAGAGTCAACGGTAACAAAATACCAATCATCCATGCTCTGATTTGCTGCGACAACCGCATTGCTTGCACCGCAAGCCATCATTCCTGCAGCTGCAATAATACAGTTCATTTTTCCTGTATATTGCTGCAGCCAGTTTTCCATACATTCTTGTGCTTTCTGAGTATCCCAATCACAAGGCTGTTTTGCAATTATATTTACACGACCAGGATAATTCTTGGTGAGCAGTTCTGCACAGTAATCAACACGGACAAGCTGTGCAGTCTGGCTAGCATTTCCGTACATCAAGCCAACATTGAGTACCAGATCTGGGTTGGCATCCAGCTGAGCTGCAAGATAGTTATACATATTTTCAGCCATGACTTTTTCATCGCCAACTTTTAGGTTTATAATTCCATCGATGTTTGAGCCGCGAACTTCCATGACTTTGACATTATTGCTTTTACAATTATCAACTGCGGGTACAATACCCACGGTATCAACTGCCTGAATCGCAATGGCTACACAGCCTTTTGCAATAAGTGTTTCAATATCACCAATCTGTCTGTCAAGGTTCATTTCAGCGGTAGTAGTGGTTACTTCGATTTTCGGTGTGTTTCCAGCCTTATTCCATGCTTCTGCTGCTTCTACGAAAGCTTTCATTTGCTTAAGGCTGTTTTCATCAGAGTTATGATTCGCGTAACCGAATAACCATTTTTCCTCTTCCTGATTTGCATTTCCACCCGTGTTATTAGTGTCTGTGCCAGTCGTACCTGTGTTATTATTCCCGGCGTTATTGTTGCCCGTATTATTAGCACCAGCACAACCGGATAAGCACAGAGAGATACCTAAGACCAACGCGAGTAATAAGCAAAACATTCTTTTCATATTTTTTCCTCCTTATTTTATTGACTGATCATTCAGCCAAATTAACAAATTAGAAAGAACTTTGAAGATTTGTGGTTACTAATTGTTCACGTGTACATTAAAATTTTAATATACTAACATACCTTTGTCAATCAAAAATTATGCACAAATAGCGTTCGCAAATTTTGTAAATATTAGTGTTTGACGATCTTTAATATATATCAATTAAATTAAATATTGTAATATTATTGAATATATTTCTATGTTTACGTGTTCATATGAAATCTTTGTCAAATCATAGTTTTTACCTTGCCAAAATTCATTTTTATATGTTATTAATATGTTATGACTAAAAAAGGAGGGGACCTATATATGGCAACTCGAGATGATGTTGCTCGACTCGCCGGTGTCTCAGGTGCCTCTGTTTCTAGAGCATTTAACTGTCCAGATAAGCTTGATCAAAAAACATATGAACGAATTATGGCAGCGGCAAAAGCATTAAATTACCACCCAAATTATTATGGATCAGTATTGCGTGGTAAACACACTAAACAGATCTATACTTATTGCCCAGAATTAGCCAATCCATTTTTTGTTCACGTGTACTTTGGAATGGAACAATGTGCGCTTGACCATGAATACCAAATTTTTCTAACAAGAACATTCAATCGTAAAATGATTATGCAAGGTCGTTATGATGGATTTCTTTTTCCTATCTATAATTACTTTGATATACTCGAAGATATCTATTATTTAAAAAACCGTCATTTGCCCTTTGTAACAACAAATTTTGATGATTTATATCAAACGGAATTTTATACAGTTGGCGTCGATGTTGAAGCAGCAGGGTATTGTGCTGCCGAGCATTTATGCAAACTTGGTCATTCCGATATCATATACGCAGCACCTAACATTGATAAGAAATGGGTAGGAATTCTGAAATGTTGTAATCAATACAATAGTAATGTAACACCAATTATCTATAAATCTGAGAGTTTGATAATAAATAACTATGAAGTTGGTTTTCATTGTGCTGAGATAATTAACAAAGAACAACAAAAGCCGACTGCTATCATTTGTGCAAATGATGAAATTGCAATCGGTCTCATTAATCGTCTTACTAGCCTAGGTTATAGAATACCCCACCAAATCTCGGTAATAGGTTTTGATGATATCAATATTGCTAAGCATTACATTCCTTCTTTAACAACAATTCGTTATCCAAAATTCCAAATTGGATACGAGATGGCTCGAATTCTCATAGCTATGGTAAATGGAGAATCGGTTCCTCAGAATACAATACTTCAGACAGAATTAATCGTACGAGAGAGTACTGCTCCTGTTACATAGACACACAGTTTTTCGGTTTTCAGCATAAAAGCTCATAGCTTTTATGCTTTTATTTTTCTCCATTTGAAACCAAGTTGGAATTAGCCGTAATTGCCTGGGCTTCTTCCTCAGTTATGTACCCGCAATCCACCATTCTGGCCAGAACCTGTTGCTGTCTTTGGAAAGAGAGCTCAGGATTTACATCGGGGGAATAGACGGATGGTGCATTTGGAAGGCCGGCAAGCAGAGTGCTCTCGAAATCAGTCATTTCAGACGGAGCTTTGCCAAAGTAACCCTGGCTGGCATCATAGACTCCATAATAACCGCTTCCAAAATAGATGGTATTGACATACAGTTCCAGTATTTCATCTTTTTCATATTTGTTTTCCAAAGCGAAAGCCATAAATGTTTCTGCAATTTTCCGTTCCAGCTTTTTCTCCTGTGTGAAATAAATATTTTTAGCCAGCTGCTGAGTGATGGAACTGCCTCCTTCCGACAGACTTAAAGAAGTCAAATTCACCCACACAGCCCGTCCAATTGAAATAATATCAATAGGGCCATGTTCGTAAAAGCGATGATCTTCAACGGCTATTACCGCATCTAAATAAATCTTTGGCAATTCATCCAATGTGGTGTAGTTTTCCCGGCCTCGGATACTCTGAATCTTATCTTCCAGACTGCACTCCTTCAGGGCTGTCCGATACATGATATATCCTTTGCCGATAAAATATGTTCCTGATATAATACAAACAACCAAAATGGCTGTGATAATTCTCTTGGTCCATTTTTTCACTGCATTTTCCCTCCATTCAATCTTATACCCGCTGCTTCGGAAAAATTTTATTTTATCTTTGCAGACAACTACTATCTTATTCTATCTTATATTGTATTTTAGCAAGGTGACAAAAAGATGACTGGAAAATAGCAAAAACGTCACATTAAAAAAATTTTGGTATATGTCATACAAAACAATTGCAATGTTGCAAAACAAAAACGCGGCAGGACAATAAAACAAAAGACTTTCAAAACTCATAGTTCTGAAAGTCTTATTTCGCATTTCATTTAATTATTACCTGCGTTTAAATAAATTTTTGAAAAAAACCGTCTATTAAATTAAGTATTTTTTCCTGATAAAAATGGTCCTCTCCGTGGCCGGCTCCTTCCAATACATAATAGTGCACATACACACCTTTTTCTTGTAATTTTTCATATAGTTTATCACTTTGGGATATGGGAACTAAATTATCATTAGACCCGTGAAGTATCATAAATGGTGGCGTGTTTTCATTAATATATGTAAGTGCACTGGCTTTTCTTGCCATATCATCCGTATAATCGATCCCCAAAAAATCTTGTATAGCCCATGGTGGCACAATTTTATTACCTTCTATTATTACATCTTCTGTAAAATCTGACATCCCGTAAAAATCAACCACTGCGCGTACCTTGCTGTCATACTCTAAATAATCGCCTATATCAAACTCTTTGATATCTTGGGTAACACCAACTAAACTTGCAATAGTGCCACCTGCAGATTCCCCCATAACAAAAATCTTTTCCGGATCAACACAGAAATCTGTTGCATGGGCTTTTAAATATCTGATTGCTGATTTAACATCAATCAATGGATCTGGAAATGTCGTTTCGTTACTGGTTCTATACTCTACGCTCGCAACAACATATCCTTTTTTTGCAAAATATATCATTTCCGGAAGCCATACTGCATTATCAACGACTCTAAACGCTCCCCCGCAAATCCATACTATTGTCGGACAAGGAGCATGCCCTTGCCTTACCTTGGGAGCTAAAATATTCATTTTTAGATTTCTCATAGTGCTTCCATACCAGGATGGCACACAGGTAAATGATATATCTTTTATTAAAGAAATTACTTCATTTTCTATATTGATATTAATAATTTCTTTCATAAACTTTCATAAATACTCCTTCCGCAGTTCATTATAAAGATGCTAACTCCATGATTTTTTCCTGAGAAAATTCATCTGCATTAAGGATGCCTTTAATTTGCTGATCTGCAATAACAGCAATCCTGTCAGCAATAGACATTAGTTCAGGTAATTCAGATGAAATCATTATAATAGATGAACCTTCCTTGACAAGATTCATCATTATTTTATAAATCTCGTATTTTGCGCCTACATCTATTCCTCTGGTTGGTTCATCCATTATAAAAATCTTAGGTTTTCTTTCCATCCATCTGGCTAAAATAACTTTTTGTTGATTTCCACCGGATAATTGACCTACCATTTTATTAATGCTTGGCGCTTTAATTTTTAATTTTTCAAAATGAAAGTTTGATATTTCTTTTTCTTTTTTCTTTTTAATAAATCCAAACTTTGATACTTCTTTCAAAGATGGTAATGTGATATTTTCCAGTATACTCATATCTGATATGATACCATCTTTTTTCCTGTCTTCCGTTATCAAAGCCATCCCGTTTTTTATTGCATCTTTTGGATTTTTTATTATTACTTTCTTGCCATTTATAAATATATCACCTGATGATTTGGGCTGTTTTCCGTATATAGCATTTACCATTTCACTTCTGCCGGAACCAACCAAACCTGCAATTCCTAAAATTTCTCCTTTTCGGAGACTGATCGATATATTATCAATAATTTTCCGATTAGGTACCGAAGGATGAGGCACAGACAAGTTTTTAACTTCCATTATAACCTCATCAATTTTTACTTTTTCTTTTGGATAGAAGTTATCAAACTCTCTTCCTACCATATCGGAGATTATTTGCTTTTCATTTGTTTCTGACAAAAGATAGGAAGATACACTTTTCCCGTCTCTTAACACTGTTACTCTATCCGCATTCTGAAAAATTTCTTCCATTTTATGTGTTATCAGAATACATGCAATTCCACTTTCTTTTAGTACCTTCAGTACGTCAAACAGTTTTTCTGATTCTTTATTGGTTAACGGAGAAGTGGGTTCATCCAATACTAAGATTTTTGGTTTTTTACTCAATGCTCTGGCAATTGCAACTAATTGCTGCTGACTTGCACTTAGTCTTCTCAGAATACTATCAGGATCAATATCTACGCCCAATGTATTTAAGTATTTTTTAGCTTCTTCTCTCATGATATCCCAAGCAATAATACCGTTCTTTTTTTTGGGCCAATTACCAATAAAAATGTTTTCTGCAACTGTTAAATCCAGATGCATACTGATTTCTTGGTATATCATTTCAATTCCGGCTTCTTCTGAATCTTTCGGGGTTTGAAAATGCTGGAGTTGATTTTCTACATAAATTTCTCCTTCATAACTTGATGCAGGATAGGATCCGCTTAATATTTTCATTAAGGTAGACTTTCCTGCCCCATTTTCACCACATAATGCATGTATTTCACCTTTATAAGCCTTAAGAGAAACATTATCAAGCGCTAATACTCCAGGAAACCGTTTAGTAATATTCTTCATCTCTAATATGATTTCGTTATTAGCCATAATCAGTTTCCTCCAGACATTTTTTTACGTCTATAAGTATCGATACCTACTGCAACCAGAATGATAATACCAATAACTATTTTTTGCCAATAGGGATTAACTTTCAGCATTGTCATCGATATCGTAAGAGTTTCCATCAATGTTACTCCGATTATCGCTCCAATCAGAGTCACATATCCTCCGTACATGCTTACTCCACCAATAATTGTTGCAGCTATAATGGACATCTCCCATCCGGTACCTGCCGATACTTGCGCTGTCGAAAGACGTGCTGTTGAAAGTAAACCTGCCATTGCACACAGAATACCAGAAATCAAAAATGCAATATTTCTGACTCTTTTTATATTAATACCGCAAACACGAGCAGTCTCGGCATTTCCACCAACAGCCAGCAGGGATCTGCCATATACCGTATTTTTAAGGATGAACCCTGCAATTATTGAAATTATAATTGCTATGTAGACACTCCAGGGTATCCCTAAAAAACCAATTCCGCCAATTGCATTAAAGCTTTCACTAAATCCTGTATATGTTTTCCCTTCCGAAATTACATTGACAATTCCACGTGCAATGTATTGAGTTCCTAAAGTCGCAATAAACGCAGGTATTTCAAATTTGTTAACTATTAAGGCATTGATTAATCCAATCACAACCCCGACAAGCAAACTTAATAACACTGCAACTCCAACTGAAAGACCTAAATCCTTCATGGAAATAGCCGCTACCATTCCTGACAAAGCATAAACTGAACCTGCTGACAAGTCCATCATTCCGCATGCAAATATAAAAGTAGCGCCTATGGCTCCCAGCAAAGATATTGAAACTGTTCTGAATAACGAAATCATATTTGTTGATGAGAAAAAGGCTTTATTAGCCATGTATGTAATTACCCATAAAATAAGTAAAGGTATTAATACTCCTATTTCAGATCTTCTAAGAATTTTTTTAATTATTTTCATGCTCTATCCTTCCTTTTTAGAAAGGGCTGTTGTTTTCAACAGCCCACTTATTATTACTTAGCGATAATTATCTACATTATCTTTAGTTACAAGAATTATTCCTGTATCATATGATTCTTGTTCCAGAGACCCTTTTTCTTTATATTCTTTTAACAGTTTTACGCCCATGTATCCCATCTTATATGGATCTTGAACTATAGTAGCCTGTACAACGCCTTTTCTGATATATTCCAATGTTTCTTCCAAATCGTCATAGCCTATGAGAACGACATCATTTAATCCCATTTCCTCTTTAACCTTTGCAGCTGCCTGGATATCATATGCTGAGGTACATAAAACGCCTTTTATTTCAGGATATGTTCTCATCATAGCTTCCATTTTTGAAACAGCGGTTATAAGATCTGCACTTGTTTCTTCCATTGCAATAACTTCGATATCTGTATTTGCAATTGCATCTTTAAATGCTTCTATTTCTTTCATTTCTTTTTCTGCTGAAATAGAGCTGCACAGAATTCCTACCTTACCGGATGTTCCCATTGCTTGGATCATTGCTTCTCCTGATTTATAGCCTGCATTGTATGGATCTGTTCCCACATATGCAATTCTTGAAGATGTCGGTGCATCACTGTCGATTGCAAGGAATGGGATTCCAAGACCTGTAGCTTTGTCAATTAATGTTACCAAACTTTCAATTCCCGCATATGCCATAATACCATCAGGAGCTGCAGAAATTGCAGATTCCATATAATTGGGCATTTCTGCTACAAATGTAGTAGCATCAGAAGGTCCTATAATCTGAGTCTTTGTTCCTTCTTCCTTATCTGCATCTGCTATACCCTGTGCACACATTTCCCAATATTCCATTCCTACTATTGGGCATACAAAGATAAATTCGTAAGACTCTTTGTTATCTGTTTTTGTCGTTTCTCCACCGCTGACTACCTGATTTCCAGCATTAGCAGTATCATTTGTTGTCTGAGTTTCCTTTGCACATCCAACAAAAGTTGTTATAATACATAATAACAAGACAATAGACAATAACCTTTTCATTTTGACACCTCTTATATCTTTTTAATTTTTATTTTTAGCATTTTTATCTGCCGGCAAGATAAAAATGCTAATTTTCTCCTAAATGTGGGTACGTTCCCACATAAAGCAAAAAATTAATGGTTTAAACAGATGTCATATTCTCTGCCACAACGATTTCTATATTTGTATAATAGTCCTCGAATGTGTCCTGATTTAAAAGAAGATGTTTACACAATTTGTCAATTATAACATACCCTTGTTTTTCCGCCTCTTGATTAACCGATATGTTAACGGTTCCATTTAATAAATAATTATCATATGCTTTTGGCAAGTCATGACCGATTAATATAACTTTATCACTTAGCTTTGCGTCATAAACAGCACGGGCAACTTCACTTAAAATACTGGACGTAACGTAAATTACATCCACTTGCTGTTTTTTTAATAAATCTGTTGTTATTTCATATGCTTGTTCATTTTTAGTACAGTTACAAACACCAATCTGATTCAGGTCCGGTCGCTTCTCCTTGATAACTTCTTCAAAACCTTCAAATCTTCTGCTTAATGCTTTCATACTTTCATATGCTGCCAAAACTACGAAGTAATTACTGTTGGGAGGAGCTACCATACTCATTAAAAGACCGGCAGTCCTACCGCTTTTATATACATTTTGGCCGACATAACATAATCTTTCACAATTTTCATCATTGTTGAAAACAATTACTTTTATTCCTTTATCCAATGCTTTTCTAATTGCCGTATTTATTTCGGGTGAATTATAAGGCACAAGCGCCAGTCCATCATAATCTTCTTCAATGGCTTTATATATAAATTCTTCTTGTTTCTTAATATCAATGTCAGGCAGAATAAATTTGTCAACTGTTACACCCATTTGCATATATTCCATATACGCTTTGTCTATGCCAACTTCAACTTCATCCCAGAACTCTTTGGCATAGTGGTGAAATATAACAGCTATCTTATATGCCTTTCTGTTTGCAAGCATCCTTGCTGCCATATTAGGCTTATAATTCAATTCCTTGATACACTTCTCTACTCTTTGTCTTGTTTCTGGTGAAACACGACCTCGATTGTGTATAACTCTATCTACAGTTCCTTTTCCTACTCCTGCTGCTCTCGCAACATCTTCTATTGTAACTTTTTTCAATGGGAACGCCCCCTCAATTGATAATATTATATGATTTGACCAATCATGTCAAGTACGTTTTACCAGTTGATGGCGTCAAATTGTTGCTAGTTCTCTTGGTTATGCTTGCAAATACACTCTTTAACCAGAGTATAAAAGTACATCTAGATGAAACAGGCAAATCTAACAAAAAGGCTGGCCTCAAAATATGATAATTTGAAGGCCAGCCTTTGGGGCAAAACGCAATTCAATGTCAGTAAGCTGATTCATGTGTATAAAAACGCAGATATAACATTTTATTTCCCTTTTCTTTATTTTTCATAATATTTAATCAGCGCCTGGGTTCCTAAATCCCCCATATCATTTTCTTCCAAATTCTTATATAATTTTAGAACATCTTTCAGGATACATAAATCCAGGTTAGCTGCCTGTGATTCTTCCTTTGCGATTTCCATGTCTTTTATAAAATGTTTTATATAAAAACCTGGCTTATAATCGCCTTGGATTATCCTCGGCGCCATATTAGTCATCTGCCAGCTTCCTGCCGCACCGCCGCTTATTGCTTTCAGCATGGTTTGTACATCTAGCCCTACTGCTTTTGCATATATAATAGACTCGCACAAACTGGCAATTATCCCCGACAGAGCAATTTGATTCGCCATCTTTGCGTGCTGGCCCAGCCCTGCTTCTCCCTGATAAACAATATTGGTTCCCATTGCTTTGAAAATCGGTAGACAATGCTCAAAAGCCTGTTTATCTCCTCCCACCATAATCGTGAGTGTCCCGTTTTTTGCGCCGATATCGCCGCCCGTAACCGGGGCATCCAGGGCATATAAGTTTTTTGAACTTGCAACATGGTATATCTTTTTGCTGAGCTTGGGACTGGTGGTGGTCATATCAATAAGATATGTTCCGGGTTTAGCAGAGTCCAGTATACCGTCCTGTTCGAAATAAACTTCTTCAACGTCCTTTGGATAACCTACCATTGTAATTACTGCTTCACAATTTAAGACGCATTCTTTGACAGAATCGCACCATTCAGCTCCGGCTTCAATTACTTCCTGTGCCTTGCTTTTTGTTCGAGTATAAATATATAATTCAAATCCGCTTTTTATTAGATTCTGAGCCATGGATTTACCCATAACCCCCATACCTATGAAGCCAATCTTTTTCAAATAGATCACCCTTCTTCATTTAAAACTTAGAAAACAACTTATATCACAGTTATTAATGTTATAAGCACCTTCTGCAATTAAGTATTACATATGTTCTGGCAAATGTATACTTTAGTTTTTCAAGATTTTAAGCCCTGGGGATAACTTCTTCAAGGGGCCTCATCTCCATAAACAGTAGCTTTAGCAATTAGCAATAATTAAAATAACCTGTTTACCATTTAGAATTACATCCTGAGATACTATATCCTTTATTAAAAAAATGCCGGAGTACCGAAGTTTTTAACCTCGGTATCCAACATTCACTATAATCATAATAATCGAGGGTACTTTCGATGTTTAATCTACGGTACCCCCGCATTTTTTATATATAGGAGTTATCAGTAAATAGGAATATTTCCCTTTATTTCTGTAATAAATGTACTGCAAATCCGCCAAATTCATCTTTTAAGTAAACTGCAACCATTCTGTCGCCTTTAAATTTTGCAGTACTCATATCTACTTCAAATCCACGCTTTCCAAGCTCTTCAATAGCGGCCATTATGGAATTTGTTCTGATTGCTATATGGCCGTTTTTGCCCAGATACATGGATTTCATAACCTCAATCTCACTTGAAGCAAAGTTGGAAGAACTGCCTTCCTTAATACTTAAGTCAAAAGCTTTATTGAACTTTTCGCTTACGGACATGGATTCGTCAGCATCATTGCAATTGATGCCTATATGAGCTACTTCGAAACCAAGAACGATCTTTCTTGCCTCTGCACAAAGAGCGGTTATCTTATCAAAATTGCCTTCCGAAATATCCGCTTTAGGGCAGACCCAACTTCCGCCTACTGCATGTACGAAAGGCGCTGTTATATACTCAGCAAGATTTTTAGCATCAATCCCTCCGGTAGGAATAAACTTGACATCGCCAAACGGGCCGGATAAAGCTTTCATGGATGATAATCCGCCATACACATTGGCAGGGAAAAATTTGATAACCTTTATGCCATATTTCAGCGCCATCATTATTTCTGTAGGTGTCACACATCCGGGAGTAACGGCGATATTATTCTCGACGCACCATTTTACTACTTCTTCATTGAACCCCGGTGAAACAATGAATTTTGCACCCGCTTCCACGGCAGTTTTACACTGCTCCAAGGTCAGAACTGTACCTGCCCCGACAATCATTTCAGGCACATTTTCAGCAACCTGTTTTATGCTGTCTTTTGCTGCAGCTGTTCGGAAGGTTATTTCCATTACATTTATACCTCCCGCCAGCAAGGCTTTTGCCGTGGGCACTGCATTTTTGGCATCTTCAATGACGACTACAGGAACTACTCCTGCTTTACCAAGCTTGTCTAAAACACTCATTTTTATACCCCCCTAATTTTTATATTTAAAATATAATTAATATCAGTTTAAACTTTCGGCCCCTTCCTCCGAAAGGCCTCGTTTTTTATTTTGCTCATCAGCTTTGATTGGCTCTGTTTCTTAATTGTATTCCTGATATTTATAAATCAATTATAAATATAGAAGCTGAGTTTTAACAAGTATATTTTTAGAATGGTTATTTATTAAAAATCACTTATTTATCTGTCCTTCATAAATCACCTATGCCTTCTTACTGCGCGTATTGAAAATTGCTTTTGATATCTCGCTGACCGTCAGCGGTATAAGTGACAGTCCAATTACAACCAGCCATTCAATTCCTGTAAGGCTTACAACGTGGAAGACAGTCTGGAAAGGTGGTATGAGTAAAACAGATAACTGAAGCAGCAGGCCGGTTACAAAAGCAATATTCATGCTTCTGTTGGAGAAAACGCCGATCTTGAATATTGAATGACTCTCACTCCTCAACGCAAAAGCACGGGTCAATTCGCAGAAGACCAATGTCGCAAAAGACATGGTGCATGCAGTCGCGTCGGCCATAAGCCGATCGGACAGAACATACTCTCCCAGGTAATAAGCCAGAAGTGTAACGAATCCTACTAAAGAACCGTAAAAAATAATACTCCTCACAAAAGAACGATTGAACAAGCTCTCTTTCGGATCCCTTGGTTTCTGCTTCATTACACCGCTCTCAACAGCTTCCATACCCAACGCAAGAGCCGGCAACGAGTCAGTGACCAGGTTAAGCCACAATAACTGTATTGCTGCCAGAGGCATTTGGCGAAAATTCAGTGCAGTTGCAATAAAAATAGTAATGATTTCACCAATATTGCATGAGAGCAAGTATTGTATGGATTTCTTTATATTAGCATAAATTCCGCGTCCCTCTTCCACTGCATGAACTATAGTCGAAAAATTATCATCGGTTAAAATCATATCTGAAGCGCCCTTTGCGACATCGGTTCCGGTGATGCCCATGGCGCAGCCTATGTCTGCTACTTTAAGCGCAGGTGCATCATTAACACCGTCGCCGGTCATGGCAACAACGTGGCCTTTGCTCTGCCATGCCGTTACGATTCTCATTTTGTGCTCTGGAGTGACTCTGGCATAGACAGAATAGCGTTCAATGTTTTCAGTCAACTGCTCCTGTGATATTTTATCCAGTTCTTCGCCGACTATGGCCAGATCCCCGTCCCTGAATATCCCCAGTTCCTTCGCAATGGCTATTGCTGTAAGTTTATGATCACCTGTAATCATTATGGGACGAATTCCTGCATCGAAGCATTTCGCCACAGCATCTTTAACTTCAAGACGTGGCGGATCAATCATTCCAAGCAATCCAACAAATATAAGTCCATTTTCCACAACGTCACTGGTTATTTCATCAGGAACGGCATCCATATCCTTGTATGCCACACCAAGAACACGAAGCGCTTTTGCTGACATATTCTCGTTCTGTTCCTCTACTTTTCTTTGGGTTTCCTTGTCTATCGTACATCTGCGTAGTAGTATGTCAGGCGCTCCTTTGACCATGACACGTATTTTCCCGTCGACCTTGTGCAGCGTGCTCATAAGTTTGCGTTCTGAATCAAACGGTAATTCGGCAACACGTGGCATTTCGGTTTCCAGACTATTTTTATCAAGTCCTTCTCTATAAGCAATATCCACCAGCGCAGTTTCAGTCGGATCTCCGTATGTTTTGAGATTATTCGTTTCATCAGATTTCAGTTTTGCATCGTTACAGAGGGCGCCTATCGTCAGGGCAAGATTTCTTTCATTTTCGTTGAGTGTCCATACATCAACAACAGTCATTTTATTCTGGGTCAGCGTCCCGGTCTTATCGGAACAGATGACACTGGCACAACCGAGAGTCTCAACAGCGGGCAATTTTCGTATAATTGCATTTCTGGCTACCATACGCTTTACACCCAGTGCTAAGACTATAGTTACGATTGCTGCAAGGCCTTCCGGAATGGCGGCAACTGCCAGCGCCACGGCTGACATGAAAATTTCAAGAATAGGACGGGAATAAAGGAGTCCAACTACGAACATAACGGCGCAAACACTGAGGCAGACTATAGACAAAACTTTGGATGTTTCGGACATCTTTTTCTGCAGCGGAGTTTCAACATCGGACTCACTCATCAGCATGTTTGCAATGCGACCAACCTCGGTATTCATTCCCGTTTCAGTTACAACACAGGTAGCCCGTCCGTTGGTGATGACAGTTGATGATATAACCATATTTTTTCTGTCAGCTAATCCGGTATCTTCGGGTAGTCTGTCAACGGCACTTTTTTCAACAGGAACCGATTCTCCTGTCATAGCCGATTCATCAGCTCTCAGATTTGCGCATTCAATAATCCTGGCATCGGCAGGTACCAGATCTCCTGCCTCCAGAATAATAACATCACCCGGAACCAGTAGGCTAGAATCTATATGCGTTATCGTACCATCACGAATAACTTTGGCCAGCGGGGCTGACATTTTTTTGAGGGCTTCCAGTGCTTTTTCGGCATTACTCTCCTGCATTATGGAAATAACAGTGTTAACAATTACAATCAACAGAATTATTATCGAATCAAGCCAATCACGAAAACCACTCGAAACAAGAGAAAGAACGGCTGCAACCAGAAGTACTATAATCATTGGGTCTTTCATCTGGCTCAGGATACGCACAAGAAGGCTTGGTTTCCCCTGCGACTCAAGCTCGTTTTTCCCGAACCTTTCCAATCTTTTCTCGACTTCTTCAGAACTAAGTCCGGTCAACAGATTTGTTTCCAGTCTTTCAGTAACTTCCTCAGGAGTCATACTAAACCAGTTAGCCATGGTAACCCTCCTTCTTACAGTTAATCATAATATAAGTTTCTGTTCGTAATATCGCCGTTTAACCTATTAAAGTTTAATTAAAATATTTTATTTTTATTTTGGTGAATCATGACAATTTTAGTATAGGATATAGGCATATATTTAACAAATAATTATTTCCCATATCACAATAGAAAGCAGTAAAAACCAAAAGGCTTTCAAGACTCAAAGTCTTGAAAGCCTCTATTTAACGTCATCTGATAATTATCTTACTTGTATTTTTTATTGGCAATAATGAACAATTATTCTTTAATATTAGATAACAGCGATTGCTTCGATTTCAACCCTGGCATTCTTAGGCAGCCTGGATACTTCTATAGTTGATCTTGCCGGAAAAGGAGCCTTGAAATACGAATTGTATATTTCATTCATTGCCGCAAAATCATTCATATCACTAAGAAATACTGTTGTCTTCACTATATTGTCCAGCGAGCCACCTTCGCTTTCTAAGATTGAAGCTATATTTTTTATAACCTGATTTGTTTGAGATACAATATCTTCACCGGCAAATTCACCACTCGACGGATCAATTGGTAATTGTCCGGATATAAATAATAACCTGTCACTTTGGATTGCCTGAGAATATGGTCCTATTGCCTTAGGAGCCTTTGATGTTGAAATAGCTTTTTTCATTTTTTCACTCCTCTTAAAATTCTTTTGTTTAATTTAGTGACCTTACAGATAAAGCGATAGTACTATCTTCTTTCTCTGCAAGTTTTTTTTCACATCAAGTATAACATAAAACATAGCTGCTCAAGGCGCTAAATTGCTTTACACTGAAATCAATATGTTGTTTACAGTAAAAAAGAAGCCGACTTTTCTTGTCAGCTTCTTCTATTTGGAGCCCTCAACCAGAATCGAACTGGTGACCTCATCCTTACCATGGATGAGGTTAATTCTTTTACAATACGCAATATTACTGCATTATAAGTTCTACAAAAATTGCGAGTACCCATTAAGTACCCATTAATCAAGATTTTTCGAACTAATCCCAGGTATCCGTTCACTTTGTTCTTTGTAATGTAACGTGACTTTACACTTTAGAAGTCTCGATATGGTATCTTCAAGGGCTTTGATACGTTTGGCGTTTTCTTCGGGTGTAATATCCGGTTTCACAACCTCAACAATAATTGGCATCAATATCACTCCTCTCTTCCAGTCATAAAATACTATTTAGAAGCCCTAATTATATGAATTTCCTCGCAAATCCTGAAGATTATTTTCTTTTCCAGGTAAAAAGGAACCCCCGGCCTTAACCGAGGGGTTCTGCTTCCTTACATCTTGTATAGTTTCCATAAAGTATTAGCCGGATAAAACCTCAGCTCGTAACGCTTCTCGATACCGTCCACGGTTGACACACAGGTAAACCGCACCACTTCCCTGCCCAGGGACTTTTCCCGGGCTTGGTCCAGGACATGGTTGACTTTTATCACGCAGGTATCGTCACCATCTATCATTCTAAACCTTAGAGGTGTAATCTCGCCGGCCGTAGTGTGGTAAGAAATCATTTCAATAGGTTTGTTTATTACCTTCATTGCCATCACCAAAAGGCATTATAATTCGAACATACGTTCTTGTATGCTATTCTAAATTAAAAACACGTAAATTACGTAAAATTTTAACTACAGGTATTGACAAATACGTATTATACGTATATAATTATAAATGTAAGGAGGGGTTGCCGATGACACCAAAACAAATGATTAAGCTAATGAAAGAAAATGGCTGGGTGATAAAAAGAGTAAAAGGCAGCCACTATATAATGGAAAAGGACGGTGAAATTGAAATAGTACCATTCCACAACAAAGAATTAAAAAAAGGACTAGAACAATCGATACTTAAGAGGCTGGGGCTAAAATAAGCCCCTTGGGCCCATATAATAAAATTATAATATAAAAAGAGAAGGTGATTTTTGTGAAAAGACATTATGTATATCCAGCTATATTCCATCCTGAAGATATTGGATACTCTGTATTTTTTCCTGATTTAAAAGGCTGTCAGAGCCAAGGTGATTCTTTGGAGGAGGCTTCACTCATGGCTCAAGAAGCATTAGGTGCATATATTGAGTGCTTAATTGATGATGGGAAAACCATACCAGTACCATCTTCTCCACAATCACTTTCTGTCTCTGGTAACGATTTTATTGCCATGATTAGTGTAGATATCTTTGTATATAAAGATAAGGTTGCCGGCAAGGCAGTTAAAAAAACATTAACTATTCCAGCATGGCTTAATGAGGAAGCTGAAAAGAAACATATTAACTTTTCATCGGTTCTTAAGGAAGCCCTTATAGAAAGAATTAGTGAATAAAAAAGCCCCCGGCGTTAACCGGGGGTTTTACTTTACGCAGCTTTATATTTTTCCATCTGCTTCTTACCCATGCTGTAGATCCCGCCGGCGGCAGCACCCAGAATAAAGCCATCCCTTAGAGCAGTCAAAAGCTCTCCGCCGAAGATAAGGGCATTCAGTACGTTTAGAAGGGCAGCTGTGACAAAAACAAGCAGAGGTATGTATAGCTTTCCTCTCTTTGTCTTAAAAGGTTCATAAGTCTTGAATATGTTCACTATCACCATAGTCAGGCCGACAATTATAAAGCTATCCAGCATGGCTCATTCTCCTTTCACCATTTATTTATGATATTTTTGACTTTCTGCATCTCACCTTTGAGTTGTGTGATTTCTGCCTGCAATTCTCGCGGATCCTGCAGGCTCAGGATCTGCAGAATTATTGGCAGGAATTTCTCAGCTGCACTTCTGGTAAGAGGCCCTGGCTTATTATCTATCTCGCCAGCATAAAACCCGACATACTTTGCCGCCCTTTGGAATATAACAACGTCAGTATCTATGTACTCTATCCCAGGATATTTCAACCAGTGGGTCCAGGCTCTATCTTTCAGCTTGGTCTTAACCACGCCATACTTGGTTCCCCGGGCCTCGATTACCTCGCCGTTCCCGATATATACGCCGATATGTCCGGGATACCTGACGCATATCCCTGGGATCTCCGGTATAGTGCTGATATCTCCCTTTTCGGTTGCCTTGCTGAATGCTCCGTCTGCACTCATCCAGGTGCCTTCATACTTGTCATACTTGATGTCATAGACGACATCATTTTTCTGATTGTCCCACCATAGGTAAGACTTGATGAGGTTCACACAGTCAACGGTCCTTTTGCCCATGTAGTTTGCCTTGATGTAATCCAGGTACTTGTTGATGTTATCGGGATACTGTTGCTGTTTTTGTTTGAGGATACTTTCAGTGAGAATCTGCCCGATAGTCCCGTATACATAGCCCCATTTTTCGGTCAGGGCTTTCTTTGCATGTTCAACAAGCTCCAAATTCGTGAACATCAGCCGATCACCCCTTTTGTGAGAGATCCCCAAGTCTGTGGGCCGCACTTTCCGTCAACCTTAAGCCCATTTTTCTTTTGGTAATCCTTAACCGCCTGCTCGGTTTTTGGGCCATATTTGCCGTCCGGATCCATGGGAATGCCCTTGTAAGTCAGGAGCCGTTGCATTAGGTTGACATATACGCCTTTTGCGTTCCGTTTCAAATTCGGGAGCTCTGAAAGTGTATACTTGTTGTAGCCCACGAGAATGCGGCCATGATATCGTCCGTCCCACACTTTGCCAATCTGTGTATCATATACGAAGGCCACACTTGACCCTCCACCATCCGCGTTGATGGCATCCTTCAAACCGATCTGCCGGCACACTTCGCGCTGTTCTGCTGCCGTCAAGCCTTTTTGATTGATTCTCCTGCCCTCAGAAATGAGCACATAGATATTTCCCTTGGCGTCTTGTCCAATCATGGTGCGTGGGTTTGCCCCAGTAATGGATCTCAGCCCGGACTCACCGAGAGTATCATATTTGCCATTCCTCAAGAGCATATATGCGGCAGGAACTTCCCACAGCTTTGAAGTAGGGATTTCCGGCTCAAAATGTAACCTTGAGCCGTCATATGCCATGTTTACAAAGCAGTCGCCCCGGCCGGTCCCCATTTCCTCAGATTTTTGATCGCCCATGTTGAAGAACGATAAATTGCAACGAAGGGCTGTTACTTCATTGGGTTTCGGGTTCCCGAACATATACCTGATATCCTCGCGCTTGCCCACTATGCCCAGGGTGGTGTCAAGCCGAATCTCGGGCCCGAACTTGATGATATGTATGTCTGTGTTGTAAAGACGGATTTTTGTGATTTCCATGATATCACCCTCACTTAATCAAAATAGCAAGTAATGACCCGACAAGACCGGTTGCAACAGCAGAAATTATAGCGGTTACGATCAGATCCCACCGTTTACCAGGCTTTTCTTTGAGGTCCTTTATATCGCTCTTAACCTCATTGATGTCCTCTTTGATGTCAACCTTAAAGTTCTGCAAATCTTCCTTCTGGCTTTTTGTCTGCTCGGCCAATTTTTGAATGTTCGTATTCATCTCTAACAGAATTTCCTGGTTTTCTTCGAGCTTATCTATACGTTTGTGTGCTGATTTTGCCGATTGCTCTACAGCTACCAGCCGTTCAAGAATATTGTTTTCATTCATACCTGCACCTACCTTCGTATAAAATTAAAAGGACCCGGTGATTTCCGGATCCTTTTTGGGTCACATTAGTATCCTTATGCGTCATTAAGCCTATCCTCAACTTCTGCTCTGTAATCTGGGTCTTTTATTTCTTCTGCTGTAATAACACCAACCTTAATCAATCTGATAAGGTCATTAATAATATTCTTATCCATATTAATCCACCAGCCCTTTCGCTTTATAAAATAAATAGTTTATTTTATCCTCCATAGTTGGAGTTGGCTCTGTCGGCTCTGGCGTAATATTTTCGGAAGGCTTTACATACCTTATTACCGCTCCATTTTTAAAAGTTTTTTCTATATAAATAATGCCATTAATGATAACCTCTTTTTCATTAATAATATCCATAAAATCAGTCCTCCAAAGCTACTATTACTTTTACGTTTCCGTTTTCCACAGGATATTTATTTATTATTAATAGACGTTCTTTAAAAGTGTAAGTTGGAGTAGGAGCACTATAACCTGAGCTTGTATTAAATAATTCTCTAACTGGCATATCTTCGGGACTTCCAGATGGAGAAGATAATGTTTTATTTGCAATATAAACACCATCTACATACACATCTAGTCTGGTTGAGGTACTAGACGGAATTATTAAATATATTTTGCCACTACCCATAATATCAACAAGCGTTTTTCCATTAACATTAGTAGGAACGACTAATTGTTGAAAAGTATACTGTTTCACTTTTTTTGTTGCTAACGAATAAGAGATAGCCGCTTGAGCATATGAACTACTTCCATTTGATCTAAATTCTAATTTAAAAGAATTTTTAAAAGGAATAGCATAAGGCATGTTATTATTATTTATAGTTCCTCCATCAAACAATATTTTACGTAACTCAGTATAATTTATATTACTTAAATTGGTATAAAATTCAGGTCCTGTAACACCATCTATTGTTACTCGAAAATATACATTATTTGAATTACCAGAAACTCGACAAGCCAAAGCATGAACAATACCGCCATACGGATTTTCTATTTTAAAAGCTTCTTGCCATTCTTTTGAAGAACTTGTTGCCATAATTGCAGGTTGCAATTCCATGTTTTTTGTGTCAAAAGGACTTTCTAATTTGTCCCCTCTAGGGACTAAGGTAAAAAAATCCTCCGATTCAATAACCTCCACAAACCCCTTATCAAGTTCGGTTATTGGTTCGTTTGTAATATCTACAAGCGGTTTCTCAGTAGCTCCGTCATCAAGACTGACGGTTATTTCGCCGCCTGTTACACCTTCGGCAAGTTCAAACTTAACTACTCTTGAATTGCTTTCATGAGTAACTCTAATTTGCGTCCCGACAATAGTTGCCAGCGGGTAATCATAATCGCTCCATAACTTCGTATTTTCTGCCTTATGTGTATCAACCTCTTCCTGCAGAGCCGCAAGATCTATATCCAGTGCATACTGATTATGCGGATCTGGATCCTCCTCATGGGCAGCCACCGCGGCGGCAGCTGCTGCCTCTGCCTTGGCCTGGGCGCCGGCAGGGGTTTCTGCGTCTACATCAGCAGCTGTCAGTTCTACATCTCCCACTTTCCCATTTACGGAAGTGACGGGCACCTCTATGCTGTCGACTTTATCATTTACCTTTTTCAACTCTGTGTCTATAGTGTCCATATTGTCATTCTGGTCCTGGACATTATAGTTCTCATTAGGCAGAGGCTTTTTAAGGTTATAGTTTTCTGTGTAGTTCGGCATCAGTTCATCTCTCCTTCCCTGAGTGTTTGATGGGTATAGGCGCTTAGCTGCTCATGGGTATAAGCAGTGAGCTCTCCATATGTTCGGTAGGTGTACTCAAAGGTATAAGCCAGATGAGCTGGCTTGATTTCATCGATCGTGAGGATCAGATCTGCCATATTCGCTGGGATCCCCATCGTGCCAACAAACTTGATAATGAATCTGTAATTAGCAGGATCCTCGATTACTTCAACCTCACCGTTGCTATAGGACCGAGCCACTGCTTTCAGCATCTCTTTTGTTACTGTTCCCACGCCTCTGATTTTTGCCCTGATGCGTTCGCGCCTGAATTCATTTGATTTTGCTACATCGACTTGGAGACCATGTATTCTTTCATAACGGGATAAAAGAGCTGTAGCTGTATTAACAAAACACTGGTCAATGGTTTCGTTCAGATCATTGGCCAGTGCTTCTATTTTGCTTGTGAGGATGGCTTGCAGCTCCTCCATGGTCTGATTAGCCTGATAATAATCCGGCAGAAACTCTATCAGATTCATATCAAGGCACCTCCGTAAGTGCTACGGTCCCAAGTATAGGCATTTCCTCCTCACCTATCATGATGTTTTCATTGCCGCTGTTCACCAACAGATTACTATAGTCAGCAACACCGGGAACCGATAACAATAAGCTGCCTATTTTTGCATAACTGACCGTATAGATTTCAAAGGTTAAGCCTTTAAAATACTCAGCAACCAAAGCTGCAAACTTCGCCTGTACATTCTCCAGTGTGTCACTCCCGTCCAGGTATACATCAGCACTGATGTTGATTACCTTCTCTTGTGGGCTTTCCACTGTTACAGATGCCCCTATCGGGCGAACCGTTTCGATGTGATCATATACAGAGACAGGCAGATCTCTGGATCTATCTCCATGTTCTCATCCACAACCAGCACTTTTATTGTCCCTGGACCGTTCCAGAGAGGAAATACCTTTGCACCTCCACAGCCAGGGACCTCGAGCGCCCATTTCTTGTAATCATAGATATTTCCGCTTGTTGATGTGGAACGTACCTGATTGAAAAATCTCGCCCTGAGGTTATCGTCTGTCTCTTCATCTTCTCCTGACACAATTATGTCGGCCAGAACTGCTGTCACACCAGACACGTTATCAATATTATCAAGCTGGCCGCTGTAGTGGTTTCCTATGCTACCGTATTGCTCACATTCGGCCTTATATTCTGTATCAGATATTTTCTCTGTGATTATATATGTTGTTCCTTCTATCCCCCACCTGGTACCTATGTCCACCGGTCTGGTAGTAACTATCTTTCGTATAGCTTTCGTAGCCGGCTTTCTGGCGATACCGTAATCGGCTACAACTCTGTCCAGGTACTCACCAACTGCAGTATCACCGGATACCAGGTCAATAAAGTGGTTAAGTTGGAAATAGGCTTCGGCTAATTTAAGGGCTACTGGAGCAAGAGCGTCATAAATAACAGAGCCCTCTCGTTTATCTACGTTTGATGGCACTCTGCTTAACATATCATTCAGTATGTTTTCATAAGTCATGTTTTCCCACATCAGATATTCACCTCCTGGGAAACAGTAAGGTCTCCATAGATGCTGTGAACGTCAAAGGTGCATTTTAACACATCGCTGGATCCTTCAAACCTGAAATTATCTACGCTGAATATCCGCTCATCTCGTAGGAGGCACTCCTGAATTCTGCGCTTCAATTCTACTTGCACATATGTTCGGTCTTTACCAATCAGGCTCTCAAGCTCAATGCCATAATTAAAGCTATATATTGGGTATTCGTACCTCTCAGTGTTAAGCACCTTATATATGGCTTGCTTGACAGCTTCCAGCCCATCTATATGGCCCTGGATTTTATCTCCCGTTAGTTTATATGTCCGGCTTGTTTCCAGACCTTCCCTGGAGCTTATTTCAACATTAATCGAAGCATCAGGTATCATTCGGAGATCACCTCCAGGATCAAAAACTGCTGGCCGCCGTGGTTCTGGAGCAACCTCACTTTTTGGCCAGCAATCAGGTTCTTTTTGAGATTGCCCACAATAAGCTCATTCGGTATGGTGAGCTTATCGCTCACATTAATGCCTTCATCTGTCACAGTACCCACCATAAACCTACATAGCTTGGCGTTATTGAGGTAGTTCTGGATTATGGTCTTTATCTCATTGATCACAGCATCACCTCCAGGCTCATGGTATGGACTGGAATAAACTTGTGAGTTACTGACCTGACTATTAGTCTTCTGTTCAGCTTTATATCTTCAATCTGACCGTAAAAACTCGTTCCCGCTCTCACCCTCACATCACCGAGGCAGTTCAGTTCCAAAGTCTGAACTTCCCTGTTGTATAGTTTCAAAAGTGCATCGGCCTTTGCTTTTGCCTGTGAGGGGTTAGTATTCTTATCCAATGCCTCAAAGTACTGCAACAAACCATACTTGACTATGGAATTGCTGTCCTTAGCAATATAGACATCCCGTTTTCCTGTGGTTTCGTTGTCACTCACGATCTTAATCTGGTTGTAGAAATTATCATCAATGGATTTCTCGTATTCATAATCATACACCAGGCTTTCATCGCCAAGCACAAGATCAAGCTGAAGTTCTTCCAGATCCCGGACTGCTATGCTGCCGAACTCATCACGCAAGCAGTACCATTTGCCCGTATTCATCAGGGTATCACTTATGGCAGTATAGATGATATCCAGCCAAGTCTTGTCGTCCTGGACGCTTACCGGTAGTTTGTAGCCAGTGCTGGCGAGGCTCCCAGCCCGCAGTCCGAAATAGTTACACATCTTCCGCACAAGGCTGTCTATGGTATCATTTTTAACAACAATCGTATCCTTTGCCTTGCAATAGCGAAGTTGATCATAAGCGGTGACCTTGATTTCTTTGACCTTGTTCTGTCCGTGCTTAAAGACGTAGCCATAGAAGATGTTGGCATCATTAAACTTGAAGCGCACTACACTCCCGTTTTGGATATTCAGGCCATCATCAATATAAGAGAATTCGAGCTTGCTACATCCGTCATTCAACTTATCTGTATATGATACGGACTTCACAAGCTCGCTGATCTCATATATTTGACCGCTTACTTCTATCAAGAATTCCATCATACCGGAATCACCAACTGTTGGCCGGGAAAGATCAGGTTAGGATTCTTAATCTTGTCCTTGTTGGCATTGACGATTTTTGTATACAAATTCCCATTGCCGTAGTATTTTTTTGCTATGGCCCAGAGGGTATCACCTGGCTGAACAATATGAGTTCCGTTGCTCTTGGGATTTACCGAAGGAGCAGGTTCCTCTTTTTTTGCTACTGCAGTTGGCACGGGTTCATCCGTTATTACAACAATTGTCTTCTTCCCAAACTCCCGGTACTCAAGCAACTGGAAGCTGACATATTTGTCCCCTTCTTCCCCAGCTCTCTCGATAGTCGTCAGTTCCTCGATCAGAACAAGAGTGTTTATGTCATCGCCTATACCGTTGGACGCAATGAATCTTATAGGCTCTTTTGTCTGCCTCCACTGCTCGAATAGCTTCAGGTAGAAGTCAGGATCCCGGAAGTCCCCGGAAGTTTCCACGTAGTGCAGGGGCCTGTGTGGGAATTCAGCTTCAAAGCTGTACTCTTTAAGTTCCATGTGTGTCGGGATTGCTATCTGGCCAAGCTTGAGTATCTCATATTTTTCAATGGCCTGGGCACTGGATGTTTCTATCTCTTCAGGGTTAACCGGAAGCCTATATGTTACATTGTCTTTGTCAAAGAACACAGCATAACTCATCCGTATACCCCCTCTGCGGCCATAGCGATTTCTTCCTGAAGTATCTTCCTGATTCGTCCAGCCACTTTGTTCGCATCAGCTTCCTGATGTACATCACCAAACGATATTTGTATAGTAGGCGCCAGGGTAGCAGTGGTAAACTTGTTGATGTAATCTCTTTCAGCGATGTCACGCAGGTATTTAAGGTCCTCATCTGACATGTCAACTTCCACTTTTCCTCCGTCTATACCGGTTACGGGCATGGCTCCATTAACCATGTATGAATCAAGCCCGGTTTCATATGTTTCTGTAGCGCCAAACAGGTTTCCTATTCTTCCTGCTATATCCTGTACACCTTCAACTGCCCATGAGCCAGCCTTTTTCCCTATGTCATAACCAAAATTAATCGAGTTTGTGATATCTGCCATCTGCAGCTTGGTAAACTCTTTGTAGTTCTCAGGCTTTTCACCTAACCAATCCTGCATTGAGTCTTTCAAATTCTGCAGACCTTGTGCCATACTTGTCCCCAGCACCTTGTCAATTCCTTCAGCAATCGACTGAAGAAGATTCAAGACGTTGGTCGCCAAGTCCACAAAGAGCTTCTTAATGCTGTACACGGGATTAGTAAAGACATTTACAAGGAATTCCGCAAAGCTGATAAAAGGATTTACCATAGCTGCGATCCCATTAATCAAAAGCGCAAAGAGGCCACCAAAGATACCACCGACTACTCCTACCACTTCAATGACCACATCACCAAACTTAAGCATGGCGTAAAGGAGCAGACCTATTGCAGCACCTATCAGCAAAATAGGCCAATTTGCCATTGCCCATGCGGCGGCTTGAGCCAATATAGGCTGGACCATAAGCCATAGTTTTGTGATCAACATAGGTATTTGGGTAATACCCCACAAAGTCAACGCTGCTGTTACTGCAATGAGTATAGGTTCAATCGTAGGCCATAAATAGGAGATTAAATCTCCAATCTCTCTAAGGCTATTAATTATGAAGTTTATGACAAAGGCAATACCATTGAAGCCTTTAGTAAGACCATCCATAAACTTTGAAAACCCTGGACTATTGATTAACGAGCTTATGTTTTGAATAACAGGTAAGAAAGCCTGTAAAGCACCATTTTTGATTTCATTCCATGCATCTCCGAATGTCTGGGGCATATCATTGAACATATCATTTATATTCTTAGCAGAGTCAAACACGGCGTTTTTAATAATATCAGCTGTTATGGCGCCTTCTGCTGCCAACTCTTTTAACTCACCTTTTGGCTTGCCCATATATTTTGCGATAGCGTCAGCTATCATCGGAGCGTTCTCCATGATAGACTGGAATTCGTCACCCTGAAGCCTTCCAGCAGCCATAGCTTGTGATAATTGCAGCATTGCGGATGCCTGTTCAGTCTGGCTTGCTCCGCCAACTTTAAAAGATTTTTGGATAAGTTCAGTGAATACAATAAGCTCATCATTTGAGGTAAATGCATCCTTTGCCAACAAGCCCATTCTGGATATAGCGCTGGCCATGTCGTTATACGCTCCCCTCGAGCGTTTAGCCGCCGCAAAAATTTTATTCTGAAGCTCCGCCTGATTCTGAAGGCCGTCATTAATAAGGTTAAGCCTTGCGGCAGTATTGGTGAATTCATCGATAATTTCTATCCCCTTTTTAACCGCCGCAAGACCAACAAATGATTTAATTAACTTCCCCAACCCGCTGCTTGCAGCACTCGCGCTTGCTCCGGTATTCTTTAGTTTGTCATTAAATTTATCTGTTGCCCCGCTTGCGTTTAAGATTTTACTCGTTGCTTCTTCTGTTTTGCGGTTTATCTTATTGATGGGAGATGAATACCCATCAAAAAGTTTGAACATCGCTCTCAAAGTAGCCATTATCTTCTCCTGCCCCCTCTCCTGCCTTTGCTACGGGCGGCTTTTATTTTGGCAGCTTCCCTTTTTTCATCTTCTATCCGAAGCTGGATGCTGCCATAAACAATTGCCTTCTCCCTATCACTCATTTCTGCCAGGGTAGAAGGCAGTATATGCAGCTTCTGCAGGGCGAAGTGAGCCAGATTAAACTCAGGATCGCCCTGCTTTATGCGTTTTTTACTTCCTCAATCTCCTCGTTGATATCAACATCAAGACCGCTCAAATCCTGAACAGCCTGAGCAAGTTCTGCGAATTCTCCGACATAGAGCATGGCTTTAAGCAATTCTGCTTCTCCCAGCACACCGTAAGCCTTTTGCAGATCCGCATTCTTGAGGTCCGGAAACACTACCGCAGTCGCCGTCAGCTCATGGATATACCCCGTTCTGTCGAATGTTTCGTTACCTTTCTTGTCTCTCCTTGTATATTTTTTTATCAGTTGCTCGTTTTCCTTCTGAGTGATAGGCCTGATCACAAAAGGAACAGGCTTTCCATCTTCCTGAAATCGGTTAGAAATGATTACTTCTTTATTCTCAACCTGAATAGGATTTAGAAAAGCTTTCAACGAACTCATACATTTCCCTCCTAAAATTAACTTAATAAGGGGTAGGGGTGTCACCTACCCCTTATCTGTAATTCTCCGGCAGCTTGAAGCCCTCGAGAACCTCAATATCATCAAATGTGAAGTCAGTATCGAAGGTTATCGGATCATCAGACTGATCGTCCAGTGTCGTTACTGGAATGGTTGCCAGGATCACATTCAACAGCACAACTTCCTGCTTACCAACCGTGGATTGCGGATCTTCGTTCTTTACCTGTATCTTCAGACCTTTGTAATTACCGGTGCGTAGATACTGGATAGCATGGTTCAACATCTGACTGTTCATGAAGTAAATTGTCATAAATCCGGTTCCTGTGGCGCCGACAACCTTATGCTGGGTCATTCTGTGACCAAGCATTCGGCGTTCCTGTACAGTTAAATCTATTTGTGCTGTCAGGTTTGATATTTCAAACAGCTCCCTGTTCTGGCCGTCAATCGTGATGTATGCCTTGCCTTCTTTCGCAGACAGGGTATCAGGAAGTCTGACGTAGTTCTCAGCCACTCTTTATCCCTCCCTTACGACAAGTTCACAGTAATGTAGATTTTCTCAACGCTGTCCACCGGCTGAATGTAGCAGTCAATTACAACTGCGTCGCTATCCGTTCCAGGAGATACTGTCACATCTTCAGGCTGGAAGTTCTGGATCGCATTCAGCCTCTGAAGTTCATTGAAGCACTCAATCAGAGTCGCCCGCAGCAGCGACCGGCCATCAGCGTTGTTATCAACCTTACCGACATAGTTGCTTTCAAAGATGGTCTTTATATCGTTGTTGATGCCATCGATGGTTCTGATCAGCCTGTTCTTGGTAAACTGCTTGCCTTTCTCCGGGGTAATGGTGGTGAGTGAGTTGATGTCGTATACTGCTGTAACGTTCTGGGCGCTGTCCACCTTGAATATGAACTCCCCGTTCTGGACAGCTGCTTCCATCTCAGTCTTGGTCATCCTGGGCACTACGTCCACAGCTCCAATGTATTTACGCCCAGTATTGCTCTGATTGATTCGGGCCCCTGCAGTTATGCCGGCTACCCATGCCGTTGTCTGTGCAGGTGTCAGTTCCGTTCCATCAGCCAGCTTCACGCCCTGTGTGACATTTATTATTGCTTCACTATCCGCGTCATGATTGGCAAGCACCGCTTGGATTTTTACGCCCTCATCCCCACGCATTGCTTCAACCCAGCCCTGGATTGAGGATTTGATTGAAGCATCGTCATCATACGGATAGCAGAGCACATTGAAGTTTTCTGTTTTCAGAGCATCCAGCGCGGCCTCAACGTCCTCATTGGTGTGGCTGGTACCCAGGTTGTACACCAACACTGTCTGGGCACCCTTCAAAGCCTCATTCGCAAGCAGCTTATCCGCAGCAGTAACTCCTGCCGGCCACGCGCTCTGATCCAAGGCCGTTATGCGATATATCTCTCCCTTGGTACCCTTGCTAACTTCCTGCAGAATAACAACAATGCCCCTGTCACCAACGGTAATTGACAACGGGGCATTGGTCAGGAAGTTGATATAGGCGCCAGGGAGGATTTTATTCTGGCTATTCCAAGTTCCACCCATGTCATTATCACTCCTTTATACCTGTATTTGTTGTTTGAGCTTCCATTTTAGGAATCTCATCGCCTGTCTTTATCTCCGAATACCTCACATTAAAGGTAATATGCAGCACGTTATCAACTATGGTTGCCTGCAGATTCTGCGTCCGGAAAGTCTCCACCAGGTCAAAATCCCGCAGCAGGTTCACCTGTACCGCCTGGCAGTCGGATTTGATCTCGTTTTTCCCCTTATCGCTGAAATAGGCCACATCAAAGGAAACGGTGCTGTTGTATTTGTTGGCAAGCCTTTTGCCGTAGCTTTGTTCAATCACGGTTACCAGAAAAGAAGGCGTTTTGAAGTTTTGAGGGATGTCTTCATCGTAGATAGTAGCTTTCGGATACAAATTCAAAATCTTTTGTGCTATAGCCTGCTTAATTTCACTTATCATGTTTCGTGTTCACCCTCTCAACTTCTTTCTCAAATTCCTTAACAAGTTGTTTCTCCACTTTACCAACGGCCTTTTCCAGAATAAACTTACCTGGCACCCACCCGACAGTCTCACCTTTACGGTTAACTATTCTGTGGCCGTAGTTCACATAGCTTGAATAGTCTGCTTTATTGATGAGGGATTTTTCAGCTCCGCTGGCTGTTTTTTTGGTTGGAGTAACTGCCCAGCTTTTCCGCATAAATCCGCCTACTCTGCCGCTACTTGGTGGATATTTACCAACTGGTGTATTCTTTTTGGCATCAGCAAGACCTACACTTACAGCTTTATTCAGCACCCTTTCGTCAATCTCTGAAATATCATCAAGCATTGCTTGAAGCTCTTTCCGGAACTTGTCTATAAAGGCCTTGTTTCTGCAATAGTTGCTGCTCATGCCGTATCCACTCGTTTCACGGAAAACTCCTGGTGAGTACTGTATGAAAAACCTTCGCCCACAGTCAGGATTACCTGCTTGCCGTTTCTCTGTGTGACAACCACCTCATCACCTTCTCGAAGGTCCACATCTGGACCGCAAAACAAGGTATGAGAGGTTACCAGCGTAGGCACGCCGCTCTCTCCTGTATCCACCAGCTGACCTTTGCTATAGTGGCATTTGACGTTTTCGTGGATCTTCTTCTTTTTCTGTTTTGTAAAGCCGCCCTCAACAACCTCAACCCAACGGAATATGTTCATGCGGTCCTTCCACAGCCTTTGCAATACACTCATCTCCGCAACCTCCGGAATCGCATCAAGGCCTGCTTGTCTTTTTCAGACAGACCGTAGATAGTTTCTCTGGAAATCTCGTTGGTGTTGTAGGTTATAGAGGTATCACCCTCTTTTATTGAGGTCACGTCAAATACTGAACTACCTCCGGTCTCAGCCTCATAGTCAATAATGGCTTTGACCTTACGGCGGATAAACGGTTCCAGCTCTTCTGGTGGCTCTTTAAGGTTACAGTAGTTTAGGCACTCCTGAATAACGTCAGTAATAATAAGGTCCTTGCTGTCGTCCTGTATTTTAAGGTTTTCCTTCACCTTTGCAAGCATTTCTTCGATTATCATATTATCACCCCTTTGGGGTTTAGGCAGAGAAGGCCGCTATTCTGCAGCCTTCTCTTTGTCCTCGTTCTGTTGCTTTTTTTCTTTCTTCTTTTGTGATTTTTCCTGTTCTTTCACTTCCTCAAAGCCCAAAGCCATGAGCTTATCCCTTGCGTGTTCCGTTGCCACAACCTTGACTACATTGAGCTTCTTAAGCGTAAACATCACTGATCACCTCTTTGGTTAAAGCGCTTCTTTGATGCATACTCTCATTGCCCTGAACTGGTTGTCCTTAACCCAGAGGTCGTGATACTTCCTGTAGTCA
>Ga0134103_1000213_pt1 | contig 73155 bp, 80 predicted proteins | sample 14_taG_2_FD_94445 | JGI IMG/M metagenome (GOLD analysis project Ga0134103, IMG submission 94445) | Switchgrass degrading microbial communities from high solid loading bioreactors in New Hampshire, USA - 14_58_20_212_A1 metaG | ecosystem: Engineered > Bioreactor > Semi-continuous > Anaerobic >...
CACGGAGGCTCACTCCAGACGCAGGGTTCTACCTAGATCTTAGCTCATGCGTTGGGCTACGTCGATCCTTTTGGCAACAGCCTCACCTCCGAAACTTGGCTCGTTACGGAGTGCTTCTTCGAGAGGGTGGGGGATTTTTCATCCGGCCCTAATGGCGGATTTTACAACCGGCCGTAACACTGCGTCTCGACCGGTTTCGAAGTAACCTGACAATGCCCCTACGTGATCATGAACTCTCCTCAAGAACCGACGCTATCTCGTCAAGACGAATAGCAATATGACATTCCCCGGTATGTAGCCAATCAAGACCGGCTTTGTCGTCTTTTCATGCCACAAGGATGCTATTGAGGACTCCAGGAGTAACACGTGCCGCGCCTTACCGCATCTCTTGACTTCGTTGTAGAGTTCTCTATACTCGAGTGCATAACAGTCACCACGGATCATGATAGTTTGACCTCTAGTATCAGCGCGTTCGCTGACCGGGGAAAAAACGGACCGACACTGACACCAACCTGCGAAACGTCGGAGAGCTCTAAGTTCAGAAACGGCAGCGGCATGGTCATCACCCCTCGCCTGAATCATACGTCCTCACCCCGACGCAGAGTGTCGGGAACACAAGTTTGACGGGCTGACTTGGGCCGGCAAGTACCACTTCTCGCCGGATTATGCGCAAGGACCGAGCCCACATGTTGACAATTGGAAACTCCATATGCTTTCCTGTCCTCGGGAAGGGCATATAGTTCGGCATATTTGGCACAATTCTGAACCCCTATGCCGTGGCATTGCTTGCCATAGCTTTTCTCGCCCTAACCCCCAGCACTACACCCTCGAGGTGAGCACCAATGCCTGCTAACGGTCAGTTTACGGCAAGGGACTTCTGGCGAGCCATTATCTTGTATGGTCTCAATACGGCCACGTACAAGATGGCGCTCGGTCAGTGCATTGCAGAGTTCGTGAGAAACGAACAGACAAAGATCTCGGTAGACGATCTCGCCCTTGAGTTCCTGCACCTATACAGGGAACGCCTTGCCAACGGAAAACCACAGCTAAGTAACCCGCAAAGGCAGTCTGTAATGGAACAGATCGTAGAGGAGTTCAACCTTGGCCTCATAGATACCGCCCATGCCATCGCCCGTATCAAGGCCCAGCCGTTCTCTGAGGTAATCCCAAGGTTCCACACAGTGAACGGCGAGGCTGTTGTGGCAAGGTTCTACGAAGTGTCAGGGAACTCGATCATCATAACCGATGAGGCGTGCCGGCTGTTTACAGGCACAGGTGATGATCTACTCGATGAACTAGGCTCGAGATGGAGCATGTTGGAAGCAGCGTTTGAGATGAACAGGGACAACAGCGCGCTAGTCAACGATATTCGCAGGTTCTACCTGGAGCGCGGCTACAAGAGGACTAATATTACAGATCTGGTGCCGGCGCTACAAGGTTATCAAAACGGTATTTGCTTCTACTGCGGAGAGCACATGCAAGATGACGACATCCATGTGGATCATGTTATACCCAGACAATTGGTCAGGCACGATCAGGTGTGGAATCTGGTTCTGGCCCACGCCTTCTGTAACCAACAGAAGAGTGACGCTCTAACAGAACGTTACTACATTGATAAACTGATAGAACGTAATGAGGCACTCATACTCAGCAACCATCCGCTCAAGAGGAAGCTGATAACGCAACTTGGGAACACCCCGGTCGCCCGCAGGAATCACGTCCTTAGGGTTTACGAAGACGCGCGGGTGGCTCTACGATACACTTGGGAGGGGATTCGTGGCTATAACCCCGCCACAGACCCGTTCTACAAGTCCTTTGTGAGGAGCATCAGACGATGACCACCATTACGTATAACAAACTGGTGAGAGATCGCATTCCTGAGATCATAAGAAACCAGGGCAAAGCGTGCATTGTCACCACCGTAGCTGAACACGAACACCTTGCTCACTTGAACGCAAAACTTGCGGAGGAACTCAACGAATACTCGGCGTCAGGCGACATTGCGGAACTCGCCGATATTGCAGAGATCATTAGGGCCATACTGAAGATCAAGGGCGTCAGCATTGAACAGTTCGAGACCATTCGAGAAAAGAAACGCCAGTCCAACGGAGGTTTCGAAAAGGGATACTTCTTGGTGAGCGTGGAAGAACCTGAACCCTAGAAAGTGTAATAACCCCACATGAGAAAACATCTCATCTGAGGCACGACATCTAGAGGCGTATCTACTTCTCCCTAGTTCACCTCCACCCTCACCCACACTCTCTCATTCACGTCGTACTGCTCTCCCAGGAGTACGGCAATCCTGCCGCGCAGTGCCTTTCCGGCCTGGATGCGCGCAACGAGCTTGTGGGCTATAGGTTTTCTGATGTAGCCCAGTTCCTGTCCTTTTTGAGTGCTGACCCGGAGGGCCCTGGGGTCATAGGGGTGGTCCTGTTCCCAGGTGAGGAGGACTTCTTCACCAACAGCCAACTCTTCGATAACATCGCTGCGCCCTTCGTACCGGAGCCCCACCACTCTCGTCAGAAACTCGGTAGAGTCCTCGTAGAACGAGGAAACCCACGCAGCCTTCTCTCCGAGGATGGCACCGGCGGCGAACCCAAGGAAACCGTCGTCGGGACCTCTCCCAAAAGCGCCAAAGAACTGTTCGGCGACGGCATTGATCAGTCTCTCAGGGTCTACTGTATTCTTAGCCAGGGCAATCTCGGGAGCCCCCCACTTCGGGACTCTCCTCCACATCCGAAGGCCCTCAAGCAAGACTCCCCGGTTCATGAGTTCTGCCCCGAACACTATGTGCAGGAGGCCAACCGGATCCACCTCGCCGGCGCCCTGCGCAATGCCCAACTCCCTAAGGAGCGACGCGAGGAAATCGCGTGCAAGGCCTTCAGGACGATCCACGGCCGTAGTTTCCACGCTCTCTGCCACCTTTCCATGTTCTTGAGACCATGGTAAAGGAGGCACCCCGTCACACAGTGTGGGGAACAAATGTTCATCAGCCTCGGCTAACGTTGGCCGGCCTTGGACCGAATGCGCCTAGGCCCAAACACACCCGTGGTAGGAATAGCAGAGGATGTTAAAGGAATCAAAGGGTATCGAGCATTTCTCGCGCGTTACTTCGTCGACTGAAAACCACTACTCAAATAGCGCCAGCTGAGCCGGCCTACGCATATCTCCAACGGATTGGTACTTCTCAAGCGCAGCATTGAGTTCCAGAACAATCTTCGCCCTCAAGTCGTCTGGCTCGACTATCCATGCGTGGCTCCCCAGGCTCATCACCCACCTCATGACTTCGCCCAGACCTCCGATGTTGAGCGTCATCCTGAGGTTCCCGTTGGGGAGCTCTTCGAGCACCTGGCTTTTGTGCCATCTCTTTCCCCTGATGTACGGCACTTCGCTCCTATCGAACTCGATTACGACCTTCCTCGGCTCGCCCCTTTCTATGGTCCAAGACGATTCGAGGTACTCGTCGACCGAGAAAGTGCCCGGCATCTCAAAGGAGTCATCTGTCATCTCAAGGTTCATCATCCTGTCCAGCGCAAAGGTACGGACCTCTTTACGCTCGTGACAGTATCCAATGCAGTACCACGCGCCGTCAACCAACCGGAGATGATAGGGGTCTATCTTTCTCTTGCTTACGGTCTGCCTGCTGGCGGTGAAGTACTCTGTCGTGACGCTCTTCTGCTCTTCGATTGCCGCAGTAAGCGTCTGGTGCCGCTCGGCAACCTCCATCTCCTCGCCGCGCAGGGGCTCGGTATGAAATGAAACGGCCCCGAGCATCTTCTCGACATTTACCTCGATGCTCTGGGGCAGGAACACGCGGATCTTCGCCATCGCCTGGCTCACGAATTCCTCAAAGGGAGTCCCCTTGCACTGCATGAGAAGTTTCTGACCGAGGAATATCGCTATGGCCTCGCCTTCCCTGAGTTTCATGGGCGGGAGCTCGAACGGGCCGGTGTAGTGATAGCCCTTCCGTGCCCGGTCATACTCAATGGGAGCGCCGAAAAGGTCCCGGAGGCGCTCGATATCTCTCTCCACAGTGCGAAGCGAGGTCTCCAGCTTCTCCGCCAGAGCCGGGCAGTTGGGGTAAGTACCTTGCGAGATCAGACGGTGGATTTCATATAGCCGCCAGAAGCCGGCAAGGTTCGGGCCTACCGCGTCCATGGACGTCCCTCCTAATCCATTGGAACCCGACAGGGAGGGATTCTTGAGGGCTAACGGATCATCCTGCTCGGCGATGCTGAGGACACACCGTCCTTACAACAGCGTGCTACAGTAGCGCCCTACAACCCCGGCTCGCAGCACATTCCTACAACGCCGGCTTACAACTCACACAGCATCTCCCCGATGATCGAAACCTCTCGCCTGGCCCTGTCCCCGAAGTCATCCCCAGTGGTCGCAAACCATCTTAGTTCGTCCCATGCCCGAAGCATTCGACACTTGCTCCACTCTTTCTTGGCGGCGACGACATCGTTCCGCACGCCATCGGGCCATCTCGCATCCAGATAGGTAGCGATCATGATCTCCGGGTCGAGCCGGCAGGTCTTCATCCTTTCCGCCACATCGTACAGAGACACGAGGTCGAAGAAGCCCGAGTCCAGCCTCGCGCTAGCCCAGTCCACGATCACAAATGGAGAAGCGGCGTAATCTGAACCGGACCTAATGAGGACGTTTCCGTCGTGGAGATCTCCGTGGATGAATGTAGGGGTCCCGAACCCGGTCCCAGGCTCTTTCCGCTCGCTAGAACCTTCCCGGACTTGCATCTCCCAGAGTACCCTGAGCGTGTCATTCGCGAGCCGCTCGAGCAGATAGACAAGTTCGTCAATCTCGCCTAACGTGAGCCCAAGATATGTGCCGTCCCTAAGCCGCTGTATAGTGCCGTCTTTGGCTTCACGCACGATGCCGCGCCACTTGTCCGTGTCGTACCTGGGAAGGAGAGCCACAAGATCGGATGCAACACCAAGAGCAGCAGGCTTCCTTCCGGCAACCCCATTTCCAGGTTCGGCACTACCCAAGTCAAACTGCCTGTGGATCTCGGCGATCTCCCGCGTCACCCGCATATACCACGCCGGGTCTCTGCGCTTATGCAGCGCATCTATCCCGACGTCTTCCATGATGACGACCCGGAAGTCTTCTCCTTCCCTCACATCGAGTACACGAGGGACCGCGAGCCCCGCCCTGTGTAAACACAGGAGGATGTCCGGCTCCCGCGACGAGAAGGGGCAGGCTTTCACAATGACCGTCGGGCTCTCCGACAAGGTCGTCTTGGAAACCCGCATGACGTAACTGGGGAATCCATCCCGCAGGACTTCTACCGGGCGCTCTCTGCCGAAGCCCGCCGTCTCCAATATGACTTCTATCGTGGTGCGCATAACCAGAGTTTCAGCGTGACATCTCGAACTACCTCTCTCCAGACCCGGTCTTCTAGAGCCGGCTTAATCGCTTGATGGGTGCCATCAACACGTATTAGAATACGTATATGAAGTCATACTCCTCCAGGGAAATGCTGAAGGAATTGCGGTTGAGAGGATGGGTTATCACTCGACAGCGCGGTTCTCACATCCAGTTAGTGCATCCAAAGCGACCCGGGAGAGTGACTGTGCCTCATCCTAAGAAGGACCTTGACATCGAAACTGTGATGACGATTCTACGGCAAGCCGGCATTGACCCTTCGGATCTAGAACGGCGAGGAGGAAACTAGATGGATAGATACGTGTTTCCCGCTGAGTTTAGACGAACTGAATCAGGCAATTACGTAGTCACTTTTCCCGATCTGCCCGGTTGCGTCACCGAGGGCGGCACCGTGGAGGAGGCTCTGGCCATGGCAAGAGAATGTTTGGAACTCCACCTTTACGGCATGGAGGAAGATGGTGAGGAGATACCTTTTCCTACTCCTCCGGAACGGCTAGAAGTCCGCCCACCTGCGTTCTTAACTCTCGTTGAGGCATGGATGCCCCCGGTAAGAGATGAGATGGCTTCACTTGCGGTCAAGAAGACCCTGACAATCCCCAAGTGGCTAAACGACCTGGCTGAGGAGCGTAGAGTCAACTACTCGCGAATCCTGCAGGAAGCCCTAAAGGAGCACTTGGCGGTAAGGGACAGACCTAGAAGAAGCACATTGCGAGATAGGTAAACGTGAGACCCTGAAGCGACACTCTGGGCAGCGAATCGAGAAGTTGTTGAAGCGCAGCCCTCACAACAGCGCCGCCCAAGGCGGTCTCCAGGTCCAGCATCGGCACAAAGCTGCTGTCCTTGCTGGCCTCATCGCCGTAGCTATAGATCACCTGCCAGAAAGCGTTCACCGGCGCCTCTTTGATGTCCGCGATGGCGTCTGCCTTTGCCCAGTCGGGGATATATACAGGGACGGCGTCATGGACGGTACACCCGCTCCAAAGTTCCTTGGTTGCATAGATCGCCTGTTCCTGGGTTGTTACTTCATCAAGGTACACCTGCCCGACGATTTCCTTGGCGGCCCACACCACGATCTCCCTGTCGTCAGCGGTCTTTCCCGTGACGAACCGGAATACCGGACCGCATGTCTGTAGGCCTGTAGTCGTGACCTCCACGAGCGGCGTCTCGCGTCTTACCAGGGCAACCGTCTCCTCTTCTGAAAGGAGGTCGGGTCCAACTCCCAAGTCTTGCGAGCCATCCTTCCGCTTCGGTTCACATCCCGGAAGCAACGACAGGGAGACGGAAACGAACACTATGACAAGGATACTGACCAATCGCCTCTTCAACGCGACCAAACTCCCGTTTCACCGCGGACTTCGCCAGGCGACTTCCATCAAATGAAGACGGTCTTAGATGGAAACGGTTCCCTGGAAAGGGCAGTGAGCAAGAGGAACGAGAGGAGCGAGAGGAGTAAGAGGAGCGCAGAGCCGGAAGAGGTCGTCAAAGAAGTTCTCAGGAGGTCGTCGGCACCCGTAGGAAGGTCACTAATTGCGGTACTCCACTTTTTCCAGACAAAGGCCTCTCCCGGGCGCGCACTGCCCTGCTTGGCCTGAGCCGGGCTCTTCCAATAGGCGCTTCACCGTGCCCTTAGGGAGCTTGCCCCTCCCTACGTCAATGAGCGTTCCTACAATGAGGCGCACCATCTTGTAGAGGAAGCCGTCGCCCGTTATCCAGAACTCCCACATCTCTCCCAAGGAACCCTCGGGCTTCCTCACCCACTGGACCTTCATGACTTCGCGGACGGTAGTCACGGCCGAGGACCCGGTTGCCCTCAAGGAAGCGAAGTCATGCCGTCCAACCAGCCAAGAAGCCTCTTCCTGCATGAGTCCCAAATCCAGCGGCTCCGGCCACCAGTGGGTGTACCTGGCCCAAAGGACGTCGGGCGTCTCTCCCCGCCATATCCTGTAGCAGTAGGTCTTTGAAACGGCGTCTTTCTGAGGATCGAACCCTTCATCCACATCGTCAGCCGAGGAGATGATCACATCGGGAGGCAAGAAAGAGGTGACGGCTACGGGGATATTGGCGGCGGGGATGCTGCTCTCCGTCACAAAGGAGATGACCTGACCTCTCGCGTGAACTCCCGCGTCGGTCCGCCCGGCTGCCTTAACGGCAACCGGATGTCCGAGAAGCTCTCCGAGGGCTTGTTCCAGGACACCTTGAACGGTACGGCCCTTGGCCTGCCGCTGAAATCCGAGAAAATCGGTCCCGTCATACTGAACCGTCGCCTTTATCCTACGCTTCGGGCTTATGTTCGGTTCAACCATGAGCGTCACCCTCACTGAGTCGCGTCGGACAGAACTCCCCGTAGTCTCAATAGTCCCGGTAGTCTCAGGCAGCCACAAATCCTCTAAGATAGTGTTATACAGTCCGGGCGCCCTAGAGGTCTCGTCTCCAGGACAGCGTGAGCCTTAGGTAGTCTCGCAGGATCTCAGCCGGTCTCTGGAGCCTGCCGCTACAACCGGCTAATGACCGGACCAAACTTGATCCTAACCAGGATAACCAAAACGGATATGACGATGACCAAGCCAAAGGCGACGTAGTCCCTGGGAGCCATGTGAAGCTGGCGCATCCTGGTCCGTCCTTCTCCGCCCCTGTAGCACCTGGCCTCCATGGCCATGGCCAAATCGTCCGCCCTCCGGAAGGCGCTCACGAACAAGGGCACGAGGAGAGGCACAAGGCTCTTCGCCCGCTTCACCATGTTGCCCGATTCAAAGTCGGCCCCCCTCGCCATCTGTGCCTTCATGATCCGTTCGGCCTCCTCAAGGAGGGTAGGGATGAAACGAAGGGCTATCGTCATCATCATCGCCAGTTCATGAGCGGGAACTCCCAGCCGGGCGAAAGGCTTCAGGAGGTCCTCAAGCCCGTCGGTCAGCTCGATGGGCGACGTCGTGAGCGTGAGGAGCGACGTGAACATTATGAGGATGACGAGCCTGACCCCGATGAAAAGCCCCTGCACCAGCCCGGCCCAGGTCGCGGTAAACGGCCCAACCTTGAAGATGGCCGGACCGGGAGTCAGGAAAAGGTGGAGGACCATCGTGAAAAGCATGATGAACAGTATGGGGCGGAGGCCCCTTATGAGGAGTTTGAGAGGCACTTTGGAAACCGCGATGGCCAGCCCGGCAAACGCCCCCATGATGGCGAAGGCGTAGAAGTTGTTCCCTACAAACAAGACGATCATGAACAAGACGGAAATCAGGATCTTGGCCCGCGGGTCCATCGAGTGGACCGGCGACGACGCCGGATAATACTGACCCATGATAACGCCTGAAGACATCATGGCAGGACCGGCACCTCCTTCCCCATCTCCCGGAGTATCTCCTTGAGCGCCTCATCTACATTGACGATGTCGGTCCTCACGTTCCATCCGCACTCCCGGAGTCTCTCCATGAGGTTCACGACATCCGGCGCCCTCAAGCCGACCTTCTTCACAAACTCGTTCCTTGAGAAGATCTCTCTCGGACTGCCGTCAGCGACAAGCTCGCCCCTGTTCAGCACCAGAAGCCTCCCACACAGCCTGGCGACATCTTCCATGTTGTGGGATACCAGGATGACCGTCATCCCGGCACGGTGCATCTCTTGGATGCTGGAGAGGATCGCATCTCTCCCCCTCGGGTCCAGCCCGGCCGCCGGCTCATCCAGGATGAGCACTTCCGGCTTCATCGCAACTACGCCTGCTATTGCCACGCGGCGGAGCTGCCCGCCCGACAGCTCGAAAGGCGATCTATTGAGAAGGTCTTCCGGCAGGCCGACCATTCTGGCGGCTTCTTCGACCCGTTCCGAGACTTCTTTCGCCGAAAGGCCCAGGTTGCGCGGACCGAAAGCGATATCCTCGCGCACCGTCTCTTCGAACACCTGCTGCTCGGCGTACTGGAACACGAGCCCCACCCTCTGCCTGAGCTTCCTGAGGCTCATACCCTTGTCCCAGATGTTCTCTCCGTCCACCAACACTTCTCCGGACGTGGGCTTCAGGAGGCCGTTCAGGTGCTGTATGAGGGTGGACTTCCCCGACCCGGTCGGCCCAATTAGGCCGACGAACTCTCCGTTTTCTATGCGGAAACTTATGTCCTTAAGCGCCACGGCCTCGGACGGGCTTCCCTTGTGGTATATGTGAGTTAGGTTCCTGACTTCAATCGGCATAGTTCTTCCACCAGTTCCTCAACGGAAAGGGCATCCGGACGCACAGGCACGCCGGCTTTCGCCAGGGCTTCCGACAGCCGCCCCAAGGGCGGGACGTCCAAGCCCAAGCTCACCAGCTTCTCTTTCTCCAAGAACACCTCTCTCGGCGGGCCTTCCATGATGACTCTCCCATGGTCCATGACCAGCACCCTGTCTGCGTAAAGCGCCTCATCCATGTAGTGGGTGATGTGGATGATGGTGATCCCGTACTTCTTGTTGAGCTCGAGTACGGTCTTCATGACCTCCTCGCGGCCCCTGGGATCAAGCATGGCAGTGGGTTCGTCCAAAATAATGCACTTTGGCCGCATGGCGAGGACGCCTGCGATAGCTACCCTCTGCTTCTGGCCTCCCGACAAGAGATGGGGTGCGTGACGGCGCATGTGCTCCATGTCCACGGCTTTCAGGGCTTCATCTACTCTCTGCCGGATTTCCGACGGTTCAACACCTAGGTTCTCAGGCCCAAAAGCCACGTCTTCCTCGACGACGGTCGCCACTATCTGGTTATCAGGGTTCTGGAACACCATCCCCGCGCTGCGCCGGATCTCCCATGTAAGCGTTTGGTCTTTGGTGTTCATCCCAAAGATCCAAACGTCGCCGGCCTCAGGCAGAAGGAGCACATTAAAATGCTTAGCCAGGGTAGACTTGCCTGACCCGTTGGGCCCGATGATCGCGAGGAACTCTCCCCGCGACACCTTCGCATCCACCCCGGCCAACGCCGTTACGTACTCTTTGTCCCCCAACTCGTACCGGTGATAAAGACCTTTAGCCTCTATGGTTCCGGTATCTTCCGACATCACACCGTCACTTCTCGGGCTGAATGAGTTCCAATATGGCCATGGGGGCGCCGTCTCCGCGCCTGGGCTGCATGGCTAGGATCCTGGTGTAGCCGCCGTTACGGTGGGCGTATCTGGGTCCCAACGTCTCGAATAGCTTCTTGACGACGTCTTCCTTGGTAAGGTATGCCAAAGCACGCCTCCGCGCCGCGAGGTTATCCTCTTTGGCCAGAGTGATCATCTTCTCCGAGATCGACTGGACAGCCTTGGCTTTGGCGAGCGTGGTCTCAACACGTTCGCTCTCAAGGAGCGAAGTCACAAGGCCTCGAAGCAGGGCCCGGCGCTGGGCCATAGGCCGGTCAAATCGCGAGTAACCCAACTCTACTGCACCTCATTCCTCTTCAGGGCGGAAAGCGAGTCCCATCTCGGCAAGTTTGGTCTTCACTTCCTCAAGGGACTTCTTGCCCATGTTGCGTACTTTAGATATTTCTTCCTCTGTCTTCTGGATGAGCTCGCCGACCGTGTTGATACCGGCTCGCTTCAGACAGTTGAACGACCTCATGGAAAGCTCCATCTCCTCGATGGGCATCTCAAGGGCCTTCTCAGCCTCGCTCTTCTCATGGGACTGTTCTACTTCGGCATCTTCTCTTACTTTGTCCGAAAGATTCCGGAACAGTTCGAAGTGCTCGATCAAGATGCCGGCAGCGTTCTCCAGAGCTTCGTCGGGCCTTATGCTGCCATCGGTCCAGATCTCCAGGATAAGCTTGTCGTAGTCCGTCCTCTGCCCTACACGAGTAGCCTCAATGCTGTAGTTCACCTTTGTCACAGGCGTGAAGCGCGCGTCCATGGCTATGACGCCGATGGGCTGGCCGGGGATCTTGTTGGCCTCGGCCGTCACGTACCCGCGCCCTTCTTCAATGGTAAGCTCCACGAACAAGCGGGCGCCTGTATCCAGATCGGCGATGTGGATGTCGGGGTTCACGATCTCAACATCCGCGTCCGCGATGATATCGTACCCGGTCACTTCAGCCGGGCCTTCTTTGTCGATTCGGACCACTTTCGGCCCGGGGCTGTGGAGCTTAACCACCAGAGACTTCACGTTCAGGAGAATGTCGGTGACGTCTTCTCGTACGTTAGGTATGGTTGAAAACTCGTGAAGTACCCCGTCGATGTTTACCCTGGTAACTGCCGCTCCCGTGAGGGACGAAAGGAGCACTCTGCGAAGAGAATTGCCGACCGTAACACCGTATCCGCCCTCAAGCGGCTCGACTACGAACCGGCCATACCTTCGGTCTTCGGACATCTCCTCGCACTCTATTTTCGGCTCTATCAAATTGAACACGCTATTGGAGCCCCCCTTATTCCCAAGGCTTTAGTGGGGTAACTTACTTCGAGTACAGCTCGACGATAAGGCGCTCGTCCACAGGAGCGTCTACTTCGTCTCGTTCGGGCAACCTAAGGATGTTGACTTTCCAGTTCTCAGCGTCGAGAGACATCCACGCAGGGACGTTGTGGCCTGCGAGCCCCTCGGCCAAGCCCTTGAACTTCTCAAGTTTGAGCGCCCTGGGTCTCAGCTTGATCTCGTCTCCCGCGGAAACGAGGAAGGACGGGATGTCCACTTTGCGGCCGTTCACTTCGATATGCCCGTGGCTGACGATCTGACGGGCTTCGGGGCGGGAACGAGCAAACCCGGCCCTGTAGATGACGTTATCAAGGCGCCTCTCCAAGAGGAGCATGAGGGTCTTACCCGTCTCGCCACGGACTCTGGCAGCCCGAGCGAAGTAGCTCCTAAACTGCCTCTCGCCTACGCCGTAGAAGCGCTTGGCCCTCTGCTTTTCCCTAAGCTGGGAGCCGTATTCGCTGAGCCTTCTGGCCCTACCGTGCTGTCCGGGCGGGGTGGGCCGCTTCTCAAGGGTGCACTTGGTGAAGCACTTGTCGCCTTTGAGATACAGTTTGTGGCTCTCGCGCCGGCACAACCTGCATACTGCTTCCGTATATCTTGACATGGTCTGCCTCCTTACACGCGTCGCCGCTTGGGCGGCCTGCATCCGTTGTGCGGTACCGGGGTGACGTCCTTAATGGCAGTCACTTCTAGCCCCGCAGCTTGGAGCGCGCGGATAGCGGCTTCACGACCTGAACCGGGACCTTTGACCATGACTTCGACCTCGCGCATGCCCTGGTCGATTGCCGCCTTGGCTGCAGACTCGGCGGCCATCTGAGCCGCAAAAGGCGTGGATTTCCTGGACCCTTTGAAACCCATCTTGCCCGAGGTCGACCATGAGACGGCTCCCCCTTGGCTGTCGGTGATCGTAATAATGGTGTTGTTAAAGGTCGACTTTATATGGGCGACGCCCTTCTCGACCACACGCCGTTCTCGTCTTCTTACACGTTCTCTTCTCTTTGCCAAGAAAAAGTCGCCTCCCTACTTCTTCCGTTTGACGCCGACGGTACGTTTGGGTCCCTTGCGCGTCCGGGCGTTGGTCTGGGTCCTCTGTCCTCTTACGGGGAGGTTTCTCCTATGGCGGAGACCCCTGTAAGTTCCCAGGTCGATGAGCCTCTTGATGTTCATCTGGACCTCGGTGCGAAGATCGCCCTCGACCTTGTAGTTTCTATCAATAAACTCCCTGATGCGTGAGACTTCTTCTTCGGTAAGGTCTCTAACGCGCGTATCAGGGTTGATTCCGGTGCTTTCCAAGATCACTTTCGCCCGGGTGCGGCCAATCCCGTAGATGTAAGGGAGGGCAGCCTCCACTCTCTTGTCCCTGGGCAGATCTACTCCAGCTATACGAGCCATTTACTCACCCCCGCGTTAGCCCTGCTTCTGCTTGTGTTTCGGATTTGAGCAGAGTACCATCACCCTGCCGTGTCTTCTAATGATCCTGCACTTTTCACATATCTTCTTGACTGAGGGACGAACCTTCAATCTCGAAACCCCCTTTATCTCAGGCGGCGGGTTATCCTACCCCGCGTCAAGTCATAAGGACTGAGCTCTAGGAGAACCCGGTCCCCCGGGAGGATCTTGATGAAGTTGATCCTCATGCGCCCGGATATATGAGCGAGGACCTTGTGTCCCCCTTCAATCTCCACCCGAAACATGGCATTGGGAAGCGGCTCCACAACTTTGCCTTCAATCTCAATGCTGTCCTGCTTCGGCATCAAATTCCCCCTCGTACACCACTAAGAGTCTGTCCACCAATTGGCAGCTTATACCAGTAACCTTCAACGTAGCCGCTGTCAGACCTGCGTAAGGCACCTGGGTCCGCCCGGCGTCACGGCGACCGTGTGCTCGAAATGAGCCGAGAGCGACCCATCTTTCGTCACAACCTTGAGGTTCCTGAACGTGATAACCTCGTAGCCGCCTGCGTTCACCATAGGCTCAATCGCTATGACCATGCCCCGGCGGAGCACCGGACCGGTGCCCGGGAGTCCGAAGTTGGGCACAGACGGGTCCTCATGCATGCTTCTTCCGACACCGTGCCCGGCGTAATCGCGGACGACGGTGAAACCGTACCTTCTGACCACCGACTCTACGGCATGACCGATGTCTCCAACGGTCTTGCCCTCTACAGCCGCCGCTATTCCTGCGTAGAGCGACTCTCTCGTCGCTTGGATAAGCCGCTCTGCCAGCGGGCTCACCCTACCTACGGGGAAGGTGGCCGCAGTATCTCCCACGAAGCCATTAAGGGTGGCGCCCACATCGATGGAGATGATGTCGCCTTCCTCAAGTCTCCTACTGTCGGGAGTCCCGTGGACCACTTCATCGTTCACAGAAGTGCAGATACTGGCCGGAAAGCCGTTGTAGCCTTTGAACGTAGGGATGGCTCCCATCCCCCGTATGAACTCCTCGGCCATCCGGTCGAGTTCCGCCGTGGTGATCCCCGGCCTTACCTTGCTGCCAAGCATCTTGAGACAGAGCCCTGCGACTCTTCCCGCATTCGCCAGCAGTTCTATTTCCTGTTCGTTCTTGAGAATGATCATGAGACCTCTTCTTACTCTAGCAGATTCCGCTTCCTGAGAGCTTCCTTAATCCTCAGGAAAACCTCATTCACTTCTCCCTCGCCGCTCACTGACTCCAGTATGCCTTTCTCAGCATAGTAGGACGTAAGCGGTTCGGTGAACTCACGATAGACCGCCAGGCGTTCCTTTACGGTACTCTCTTGGTCGTCCTTGCGCGTGACGAGATCGCCGCCGCAATCATCGCACTTTCCTGCTACCTTAGGAGGCTGCATGGCCAAGTTGTAAGGCTTGCCACACCGGCTGCACACTCTCCTCGAGAGCGCCCGCCTCAGGATGGCGTCCTCGTCGACCTCCAGAGCCACCGCCAGGTCCAGAGACTCGCCGCGGCCGGAGAGGATTCGGTCCAAAGCCTCTGCCTGACCGATGGTTCTCGGGAAACCGTCGAGGACAAATCCCTGCTTTGCCTCTTCCGATACAAGCCTTGTGTCAATGACGCGGATGCAGGTCTCATCGTCCACGAGCTCACCGCGCGCCAGGATACCCTCAACTAGCCGTCCCAGCTCAGTGCCGGCACGGATCTCGCTCCGGAAGATGTCCCCGGGCGCCACATGCAGGAGGCCAAACTCCGAAGCCAATAGCTTCGCTTGAGTCCCTTTACCGGAACCCGGCGCTCCCAACAAGACCAGCCTCATGCCGACATCTCCCTATCTCAAGAAGCCCTGGTAATTCCTCATTACCAGCTGGGCTTCTATCTGCTTCATTGTTTCAAGAGCCACGCCAATCACGATGATGAGAGCCGTACCTCCCAGGGCGTGGAAACCGGGAAGTCCGGTAATCTGGATCATGAAGTTCGGAAGGACCGCGATGATGGCGAGGAACAAAGCTCCTACGGCGGTTATCCTGGTCACGACTCGCGACAGGAGGTCCGCCGTGGGTTTCCCCGGCCTCATTCCGGGCACAAAACCGCCGTACTTCCGCATGTTATCCGCGACTTCATTCGGGTTGAAAACCATCCCAGTGTAGAAGAACGTGAACCCGAAGATCAAGACGGCATACATCGCAATATACCACGGCTGGGTGTAGTCGAAGAACTTGCCCAGTTTCTGGGCCCACGGCTTGGTGATGAACGACGCTATGGTCGCCGGGAACGAAAGGAGCGACGACGCGAAAATAACCGGGATTACACCTGCCTGGTTGATCTTAAGGGGGATGTTCGTCGCGTAACCGCCCATCATCTTGCGGCCGACTACTCTCTTCGAGTACTGGACTGGGATCCTGCGTTCACCCTCGGTTATCCAGATGACCAAGAACACCGTGGCCACAGAGATGAGGAGGAGAAGAACGCCGTTATACCACTTGGCCTCACCCGAGCGGAGGAGGCTCCAGATCTGGGCCACTTCCCTGGGCATACCCGTCACGATACCGGCGAAGATGAATAGAGAGATACCGTTTCCGATACCTTTTTCGGTGATAACCTCGCCCAGCCACATAAGAAAGGCCGTGCCTGCGACAAGGCTCAAGATAGCCTCAATTACCAGCCAGATCGAGTCGCTTACCAGGGCGCCTCTCGACCTAATCGCCAGCGTCATGAAGGTGGCCTGGAGCGCCCCCAGGATCACAGTGCCATACCTTGTATACCCCTGGAGTTTCTTGCGTCCGTCCTCGTCTTTGGACATTTCTTCCCACTTGGGGATCACCATCTGCAGGAGCTGCATGATGATGGAGGCATTGATGTAAGGATAGATGCCTAGGGCAAAGACCGAGTAGTTCGAAAGAGCGCCTCCGGAGAAGAGGTCCATGAACGCGAACAGAGTACCCGCGCTGAAAAGCTGCTGGATCATCTCAGGGACAATTCCCGGCACCGGGACCGCGACGCCCGCCCGAAAAACAATAAGCAGCGCAACCGTAATGAGAATCCTCTTACGGAGATCGGGTACCTGCCATGCGTTCCTGAGTGTTCCGACCATTTATATCACCTCGGCTTTGCCGCCGGCGGCCTCGATTTTCTCCTTTGCTGATTTCGAAAATGCGTGGGCCTTGACGGTAAGCGTCTTCGTGAGCTCTCCATCGCCGAGGATCTTGAGATATCCGGAATTCTTCCTAAGCATACCGGCCTTTTTCAATTCCTCGGGCCCAATCTCGGCGTTAGCGTCAAATCTATCCAGGTCGCCTACGTTCACTAGGTCGTACTCCACACCGAAGATGTTGTGGAATCCGCGCTTAGGCAACCTCATGGTCAGCCTCATCTGGCCGCCTTCAAACCCCGGCCCCTTGGTGCCACCTGATCTTGCCTTTTGGCCCTTGTGTCCCCGGCCGGCGGTCTTACCGTTGCCCGAGCCTATGCCTTGGCCCTTTCTCTTGGCCTTTCTGACAGAACCCGGGGTTGGCCTCAGGTCATGCAATTCCATTAACTCCGACCTCCGATTCAGCTGTGGCTTCCGCCTTCTTGACCTTCCCGCGAATCTCCCTCACCTCGGTAGCGGTGCGGAGCTGCTTGAGGGCGTCGATGGTGGCGTAGACCACGTTGTAGGGGTTGGCCGAACCGAGAGACTTAGCCAGTACGTCCTGAATACCGGCAAGTTCCATGAGCGGCCTTACGCCGCGGCCGGCGATAACTCCGGTACCCGGAGAGGCAGGGCGAAGGAGCACCATGCCCGCTCCATGCCGTCCTATCACCTCATGGGTGATAGTGCTCATGTGACGCGGGACCTCGATGAGGTTTTTCTTGGCGTCCTCAATACCTTTCCGTATGGCGTCGGTGAGGTCTAGGGCTTTTCCAAGTCCGGCCCCGACTTTGCCATCTCCGTTACCCACAACAACCAACGCTCGGAAACTGCGCCTGCGGCCGCCCTTGACGGTCTTGGATACAGGTCCGACGCTTACTACTTCGTCTCTGAACTCTTCTTGAGGCCTATCAAGAGGAGCGTCTTTCGAGGACCTGTCCTCACGGCCTCTTCTTTGACGGTTCGCATTCACCAAGTAATCACCCCGCATGTTAGAAATCCAGACCGCCCTCTCTGGCGGCGTCCGCAAGCGCCTTAATCCTTCCGTGGTAGACGTAACCGCCACGGTCAAAGACTACCTTCTTAAGCCCCTTCTCAACAGCCCTTTCCGCCAGGAGCTTTCCGACCCGGGCCGCTCCTTCGACATTGGACCCTGAGATCTTGTTCTCTCTGAAGAAAGGCTCGACCGAAGAAGCAGCGACCAGAGTCCGCTGCGCGACATCATCGATCACCTGAGCGTAGATATGCTTCTCGCTCCTGAACACTGAGAGCCTGGGGCGCTCCGGCGTACCCACGACGCGTTTCCGCACTCTAAGGTGGCGCCTATCTCTTCTCTCACGTTTGGTCATAACAGCCATAAGGTCAATCCTCCTCGAGCGGCCTACTTCGTCGCTTTGGCGACCTTGCGCCTGATCTTCTCGCCCGCGTACTTCACGCCGGAACCCTGATACGGCTCAGGTGGACGTAGAGCGCGAATCTCCGCCGCCAGTTGCCCTACTCTTTCCTTGTCGATGCCCTTCACGGTGACCGAGGTGGGGCTGTTTACGGTTATCTCAATGCCCTGGGGCGGTACAATCTCAACGGGCTTTATGAAACCCAAGTTGAGTACCAGCTTGTCGCCCTGCTTCTGGGCCCTGTACCCCATTCCGGAGATCTCCAAAGTCTTCTCATAGCCTTCGGTCACACCGTGCACCATATTGGCAATAAGGGTCCTGGTAAGGCCGTGGAGAGACCTGTGCTGTCTCTGGTCCGAGGGTCTTTCGACCAGGATCTGGTCGGCTTCAATCTTTATGACCATCTCGGGGTGAAACGTCCGTGAGAGGACTCCCTTGGGGCCCTTAACGGTCAGAGTGTCGCCTTCCTTTGAGACCGTGACTCCCTTGGGGACCGGTATTGGTTTTAGTCCGATTCGTGACACGATAAAGACCTCCCGCTTACCAGACGTAGCAGATGATTTCGCCCCCGAGCCTCAGTTCTCTCGCCGAACGATCGGTCATGACTCCCTTAGAAGTCGAGACCACGGCGATGCCGAGACCGCCCAAAACCCTGGGGATTTCATCCTTCTGCGCGTAGACGCGAAGTCCGGGCTTGGATATCTGCCTGATTCCGGTAATTGCCCGTTTCTTCCCGGGCCCGTACTTCAGGTATACCTTGATCTTGGGTACGGGTTTTTCGGCGACAACCTCATAGTCCCTAATGTACCCTTCGTCCTTCAGGACTTTCAGAACTCGCTCCTTGAGTTTGGATGCCGGTAGCTCCACCTTCTCATGTCTGGCCATGCCGGCGTTGCGGAGCCGAGTAACCATATCCGCAATTGGATCATGTGTCATGGTAACGTCCCTCCTACCAGCTGGCCTTGGTCACGCCGGGGATCTCTCCCCTGTGGGCCAATTTCCGGAAACAGTGCCGGCAGAGTCCGAATTTCCGCATATACGCATGAGCCCGGCCGCAGATCTTGCAGCGGTTCACCCGCTGGGTCCGGTACTTTGGCTCTTTCTGTGCCTTTAAGACCTTAGCTAGTCCTGCCATCTATATCCCCCCTACCTCTTGAACGGCATGCCTAATGCCTTGAGGAGGTACAAACCCTCTTCGTCGGTCTTGGCAGTTGTAGTGATGGTGATGTTCATACCTCTCACTTTGGAGACCTTGTCGTAGTCGATCTCCGGAAAGATGATCTGCTCCCTAAGACCCAGAGAGTAGTTGCCGCGCCCATCGAAGCCGTCGGGTGAGACGCCCCTGAAGTCTCTTACCTGGGGGAGTACGATGAAGAAGAGCTTCTCCAGAAAATCGTACATCCGCTCACCCCGAAGAGTAACCTTGCACCCCACATTCATGCCCTGCCTCACCTTGAAAGCCGAGATGGACCTTTTGGCCTTGGTGATGACGGGCTTCTGACCGGCGATCTTGGTGAGATCGGAAACGGCAGCTTCCATCGCATCGGCGTTGTGAGTTGCCTCTCCGACTCCCATGTTGATGGTGACCTTCGTGACCTTAGGCACCTGGAGAGTGTTCCTATAGTTGAAGGCCTTCATCATCGCCGGAATGACTTCGTCACGATAGGTTTCCTTTAGCGCCACGTCAATCTACCTCACTTGTCAATGGCTTCGCCGCACTTTTTGCATATCCGGGCCTTCTTGCCATCCTCGAGCTTTCGGGCACCGATCCGGGTAGGCTTCGAGCACTTCGGGCATATGAGGAGCACGTTGGACCTATCGATGGGTCCCTCGGCCTCGACGATGCCGCCCTGAGGCAGATCCTTGCTGGGCCTACGGTGACGCTTCCTTAGGTTAACGCCCTGAACCACTATACGGTTTAGAGCCGGAAAAGCCCTTATGACCTTCCCCTTCTTGCCCCGGTATTTCCCGCTCGTTACGAGCACGGTGTCGTCCTTGCGAATGTTCATGGTTACACCACCTTACAGGGACCTAAAGGACTTCCGGAGCCAGAGACACTATCTTAGTGAAGTGCTTCTCGCGAAGCTCCCTCGCTACGGGTCCGAAGATGCGGGTGCCCTGCGGCTCCTTGTCGTCCCTTAGAATAACTGCGGCGTTGTCGTCGAACTTGATATAGCTGCCGTCCGGCCGTCTCACGTTCTTGGTGGTACGGACGACTACCGCCCGGACAACCTGTCCTTTCTTGACAACGCCTCCGGGAGTGGCCTCCTTTACCGACGCCACGATAACGTCACCCAATCCGGCATAGCGGCGGGTCGCTCCACCCAGGACCTTGATGCACATGATTTCCCTAGCCCCGGTATTATCTGCCACCGTGAGTCTGGTCTGCTGCTGGATCACGCTAGGTCACCCCCGGCGCTCTTCGACTTCTCGAGGATTTCGGCTATCCGCCACTTCTTGTCGCGGGAAAGGGGCCTGCATTCCACGATGCGGACCAGATCTCCGGTCCTCGCCGAGTTGTCCTCGTCGTGCGCCTTTACCTTGCGGGTCGAGCGCACCCTCTTCTGGTACTTAGGTACGACCTTCCAGGTCTCGATGGCGACAACGCGGGTCTTATCCATCTTGTCGGAGACGACCACGCCCGTCATCTCTTTCCGCATTCCTCGTTCCATACCTAGACCTCCTGGGCGAGCTTGCCTAGCTCGCGCTGGCGCTGAACAGTCTTCACCCTGGCGATGGACCGCTTGACTTCCCGGAGACGCATGACATTGTCAAGCTGACCGGTAGTCATCTGAAAGCGCAGGTTGAAGAGCTCTTCTTTCAGGTCGTTCAGCCTCTTCTCCAAGTCCTTGTCGTTCAGATTCCTAATCTCCTGCACCTTCATCTGTGTTCACCGCCTTATCTAGTGCCTCTCCGGACGCCTCTTGCCGGAGCATGAACCTCGTCTTTATCGGCAACTTGTGGCCTGCAAGCCGGAGGGCTTCCCTGGCATCCGCCTCAGACACGCCGGCGATCTCAAAAAGGATCCTTCCGGGCTTAACCACGGCTACCCACGACTCCGGATTTCCTTTTCCGCTACCCATACGGGTTTCGGCAGGCTTCTTGGTCATGGGCTTGTCGGGGAAGATCCTGATCCAGACCTTTCCTCCGCGCCTGATGGAACGGGTGAGCGCCACGCGGGCCGCCTCGATCTGTCTATCAGTAATCCAAGCTCCTTCGAGAGCCTGGAGCCCGTAATCTCCGTAGAAAACCTCGTTGCCCCTGGAGGCCTTGCCATCATAGGGAGCCTTGTGCTGCTTCCGCCACTTGACTCTCTTGGGCATCAACATGACTTATTTCCCTCCCTCGGCCGCAGCCTGAACAGGTCTGGTCTTCTGTGGGAGGATATCACCTTTGTACACCCACACCTTGATGCCGATACGGCCGTACGTTGTGTGTGCCTCATGGAACCCGTAATCAACGTCGGCACGCAAGGTATGCAGGGGAACGGTCCCTTCGCCGGCTCTCTCGCTGCGCGCGATCTCGGCGCCTGCCAACCGGCCGGATACCCTGACCTTGATACCCTTGGCACCCGAGCGCATAGCCCTCATGATGGCCTGCTTCATCGCTCTCCTGTATGAGACCCTTCTCTCGATGGACTCGGCGATGTTCTCGGCGATAAGCTGAGCGTCGATCTCAGGGTTCTTGACCTCCACCGCGTGGAGGATAACCTTCTTCTTACCGGTGAGCTCCACGAGCTCTTTCCTGAGTTCCTCGATACCCGTGCCGCCCCTGCCAATCACTACTCCAGGCTTGGCTGCGTGTACAGTAACCGTAACTTCCTGGGGCTTCCTCTCGATCTCGATCCTCGAGATACCCGCATGACGGAGCTTGCCTTTTATGAAATCCCGGATCTTCTTGTCTTCGAGGAGGAGTTCGGCAAAGTTCTTCTTCCGGGCATACCACCTGGAATCCCAGTCATAGATGACTCCCAGGCGAAACCCTTTCGGATGAGTCTTTTGTCCCATACTTAACCCTCCTCTCTTTCCCGGACTACTACCGTAATGTGCGAAGTCTTCTTCTGAATCGGAAAAGCCTGCCCTCTCTGACGAGGGTGGTATCGCTTCAGGATTGACCCCTGGTCCACGTATATCTCAGACACCACGAGGGCGTCTCTGTTCATCTCAAGGTTGTTCTCTGCGTTGGCCGCGGCCGACTCGATCACTTTCTTGATGAGATGAGAGGCACGCTTCGGAGTGTACCTCAAGATCGCCAACGCTTCGTTTACCGCTTTCCCCCGCACCAAGTTGGCCACGATCCTTACCTTCGAGGGGGATATCCTAAGGTGCCTTGCTATCGCTCTGGCTTCCATCTCTGCCTCGGTAACCCCCTTACTTCAAAGCGGTGGAACGCTCAGTGTGCGCTCCGTGGCCTCTAAATGTACGTGTGGGAGCGAATTCGCCCAGCTTATGGCCTACCGCGTCTTCGGTGATATACACGGGGACATGCTTTCTTCCGTCGTGCACCGCTATGGTATGACCCACCATCTCAGGGACTATGGTACAAGCCCTGGCCCAAGTCCTTATTACGCGCTTTTCGCCCTTTTGGTTCATGGCCCGTACCTTCTCCAAGAGCTTGGCGTCAACATACGGTCCTTTCTTTGACGACCGGCTCACAATCGCCCCCTCCTTCCTCGTTTACTTTCTGCGCTTCTCAATAAGCTTGTCGGAAGCTTTGCTCTTCTTCCGCGTCTTGTAGCCAAGGGTCGGCTTGCCCCAAGGCGAGACAGGTCCGGGCATGCCGACGGGCGACTTGCCTTCGCCACCGCCGTGCGGGTGGTCAACCGGGTTCATGACCACGCCGCGTACCGTGGGACGCCATCCTCTGTGGCGTCTTGCCCCCGCCTTACCGAGGGACATGTTCTCGTGTTCAACGTTGCCTACTTGGCCGATTGTCGCCCTGCACATGACGGGCACCTTGCGCTGCTCGCCTGAGCTAAGGCGCAGAAGGGCGAAACCGCCTTCCTTGGCCATGAGCTGCACGGCGGCACCGGCGCTCCTCGCGATCTGGGCTCCCTTGCCCGGGACCATCTCCACGCAATGCACCATAGTACCCGTAGGAATGTACTCCAGCGGAAGCGCATTGCCCGGCTTGATGTCGGCGTTGGGGCCCGACTTCACCACATCGCCCACCTGGAGGCCCAAGGGAGCGACGATATACCGCTTCTCCCCATCGGCATAGGTGAGGAGCGCAATCCTGGCAGTCCGTCCGGGATCGTACTCAATGGCCGTAACCTTGGCCGGAATATCGTCCTTGGTGCGCTTGAAGTCGATAATCCTTACCTTCTTCTTAGCGCCGCCACCCCTGTGACGTACGGTAACCCTGCCCTGGTTGTTGCGGCCGGAGCCCCTCTTCTTCGTGAAGACCAAAGACTTCTCGGGAGTAGTCTTTGTGATCTCTTCGAAAGTGCTCGCCGTCCTGCCTCGAAGACCGGGGGAGGTTGGCTTATAGCTCTTTACAGGCATCTAGTCTCCCTCCTACACACCCTCGAAGAACTCGATCTTCTGACCGGGCGCCAGTTTCACTATTGCTTTCTTCCACGAAGGCGTGCGGCCGGTCTTAAGGCCCAGCCTCCGGGGCTTGCCGACGACATTCATGGTGTTGACCTTCACGACCTGCACCTTGAATATCTTCTCGACTGCGTTGTGAATATCGGCCTTGGTGGCCTTGGGATGGACCCTAAAGGTGTACGTGCCCATACCCATGGCTTCGTTCGTCTTCTCAGTCACCAGAGGCTCGATGATGATGTCTCTAGCCGTAAGGTTCATGTGAGCGCCTCCTCCAGCTTTCTCACCGCATCCTCGGTGATGAGAATGTGCTTCTTAAGCATGGTCTCGTAAGTCGACAGCTCCCTGGCGGTCGTTACCCTGGCGCCGGGGATGTTCCTGGCCGACAAGACCACATTGGGCTCGTGATCGCCGGTCACGATAAGGACGCTTTCATGCACTCCCATGTTCTTAAGGAAGGCATACAGGTCCCTCGTCTTCGGCGCGGCCATCGTAAGGCCCGTGAGGACCGTGACCTGCCCGTTTTGCGCCTTGGCCGAAAGGGCCGACTTGAGAGCCAACCTCTTTACCTTCTTGGGAAGGTTCCAGCTGTAGTCCCTGGGATGAGGCCCGAAGACCACACCACCGTGTCTCCACAGGGGAGACCTGATGGTACCTGCCCTGGCGCGGCCGAGACCCTTCTGCCTCCACGGCTTCCGGCCGCCGCCCCGGACTTCGCTCCGGGTCTTGACCTTGGCAGTGCCGACCCTCGATGCGTTCAGGTGAGCAAGAACGGCAGCCCTGATCAAGCTCTTGTTGGGAGACACTCCAAACAGCGTCTCGGGAAGCCCGATCTCGCCGACCTTTTCACCTTTTGGACTGAAAACCTCTGCCTGTGGCACGAGGATCCCTCCTTAACCTCGTCTCAACCTTGCCGTGATGATGCTTTGATCATAACGAGGGAACCCCTCGCGCCAGGGACGGCACCCTTGATGAGAAGCAGGTTCTTCTCAGGATCCACGCTTACGACCTTTAGGCCCTTTACCGTCACATTCTCATCTCCGAGATGCCCGGGCATCTTCCTTCCTGGGAACACCCTGGAGGCGTCTCTCGACTGCAGGGAGCCGACGCCACGGTGGTACTTGGAACCGTGGGACATAGCGCTCCGCGCGAAGTTGTGACGCTTTATGACACCCGCGAAACCCTTGCCGCGAGACCTTCCGCTCACATCAACCACGTCGCCTGACTTGAAAACCGTAACCTTAACCTCGTCACCAATATCCAGCTTCTCGTCCTCGTCAACGCGGACTTCCCTCAAGTACCTGACCGGAGCGAGGTTTCTCTTCTTGAACTGCCCCAGCACGGGCTTGGAAAGCTCGCGCTCCTTCACGAAACCAAATCCCAGCTGAACGCTTAGGTATCCGTCCTTGTCAAGAGTCCTCTTGTCAACGACTGTGCACGGACCGGCTTCAATGACGGTAACGGGTACGAGCTCTCCATTATCCTGAAACACCTGGGTCATCCCGACCTTCCTGCCGAGGATGGCCTTCATAGCACGCTACCTCCTCCATCACGAAGCTTGGGTCACACGCTCTTGATCTCGATATCTACTCCTGCCGGGAGATCGAGTCTCGTCAGCGCGTCCATCGTCTTGGTCGTAGGCTCCATTATGTCAATGAGCCTCTTATGCACTCTCATCTCAAACTGCTCTCGGATATCCTTCTCTCCGTTGGGGGCAGTGAGGATGGTGTAGACGCTTCTCTCGGTCGGAAGCGGGACCGGGCCGGAGATGAGAGCGCCGGTTCTCTTGGCGGTCTCAACGATTCGGCCCGCAGACTGATCCAGGATTTCGTGGTCAAACGCACGAAGTCTAACCCGGATTCGCTGCCTCCTCAACGCGATCACTCCTCGATCTTAGTAACGACTCCCGAAGCCACCGTTCTGCCGCCCTCGCGGATAGCGAAACGAACTCCTTCCTCGATAGCGATGGGCGAGATGAGCTCTGCCTTGATCTGGACGTTGTCGCCGGGCATTACCATCTCGACACCCTCGGGGAGGTATACAGCGCCGGTAACGTCGGTGGTCCTGAAGAAGAACTGGGGCCTGTAACCGGAGAAGAACGCGGTGTGACGGCCACCTTCTTCCTTGGTAAGCACGTAGATCTGGGCGGTGAACTTCTTGTGGGGCTTGATGCTTCCGGGCTTAGCCAAGACCTGGCCGCGCTCGACCTCGTTCTTGGCAATACCGCGCAGGAGGCATCCGACGTTGTCGCCGGCCTCGCCCTGATCCAGGACCTTCCTGAACATCTCAACGCTGGTGCAGACGGTCTGCTTCGGCTTATCGGTGAGTCCTACGATTTCAACCGGGTCGCCGGGCTTGATTACGCCGCGCTCGATCCTACCGGTAGCAACAGTACCGCGTCCGGTGATGGTGAATACGTCCTCGATGGAAAGCAGGAACGGCTTGTCGACGGCGCGTTCAGGAGTCGGGATGTAGGCGTCAACGGCCTCCATGAGCTTGATGATCCCGCCGCACCACGGGCAGTCCTCTTTGCCGCAACCGCACTCAAGGGCCTTCAGAGCGGAACCCCTGATAACGGGCACTTCGTCGCCGGGGAACTGGTACTTGGAGAGGAGATCCCTAACCTCCAGCTCGGAGATCTCGAGGAGCTCTTCGTCGTCAACCAGGTCAACCTTGTTCAGGAACACTACCATTGCCGGAACGCCTACCTGACGGGCAAGCAGAACGTGCTCGCGGGTCTGGGGCATGGTTCCGTCGGCAGCGGAAACGACGAGGATAGCGCCGTCCATCTGGGCAGCACCGGTGATCATGTTCTTGATGTAGTCAGCGTGACCCGGGCAGTCCACGTGGGCGTAGTGCCTGTTGGGGGTCTCGTACTCGACGTGAGAAGCAGAAATGGTAATGCCTCTGGCCTTCTCTTCGGGAGCCTTGTCGATCTTGTCGAACGGAGTGAACTCGGCGTGTCCCAAAGATGCCATAACCCTGGTGATGGCTGCAGTCAAAGTGGTCTTGCCGTGGTCGATGTGTCCAATGGTACCAACGTTGACATGCGGCTTGGTCCTCTCAAACTTCTTCTTGGCCATTTTTACTTATTGATCCTCCTTTTTTGTTACACTGGCCGCCCGAGGTACCGGGCGATGATCTTGTCCGCCTCGTTGGGCGGAACTACATCGTAGCTCTGAAACTGCATCGTATAGGTGCCCCGGCCCTGAGTCCTCGACCTAAGGTCGGTGGCATACCCAAACATGGAAGCAAGCGGAACCGAACCCTCAATCACCTCGTAGCCTTCCCTGCTCTCAATACCCTGGATCTCTCCTCTCCGCGCGCTCAAGTCAGAAAGCACTTCTCCCAGGTAGACGGTGGGAGTGGTCACTTCAACTTTCATGACGGGCTCCAAGATAACTATCTTGGCCTTTGAGAGCGCGTCCTTGAGAGCCATAGATCCCGCAACCTTAAACGCCAACTCAGACGAGTCTACCTCATGATAGGACCCATCCTCAAGAGTCACCTTGACATCAACAACGGGATTTCCTATAAGGGGCCCGCTCTCCAGCGCTTCCTTCACGCCGGCCCAGATGGCCGGGATGAAAACGGCCGGAATAGCCCCGCCTTTCACGGCGTCCACAAACTCGAAACCCGAGCCCCTTCCGAGAGGCTCGACCTTCAGCTTGACGTGGCCATACTGTCCGTGGCCACCGGTCTGCCGGACATACTTGCCTTCGCCTTGTACCTCACCGGTCACCGTCTCTTTGTACGCCACCTGCGGGCGTCCCACGGTAGCCTGCACTCCGAACTCGCGGAGTAGACGGTCGCTTATGATCTCCAGGTGGAGTTCGCCCATCCCCTCGATCAGCGTCTGACCCGTTTCCTCATCCGACTTGTAGGAGAAAGTTGGGTCTTCCTCGGCAAGTTTCTGCAAAGATATGGAGAGTTTGTCCTGATCTGCTCTGGTAGCCGGTTCTATGGCGACCTGAATAACAGGCTCCGGGAAGGCTATTGCCTCCAGCAAGATGGGGTGCTTCTCGTCGCAGAGAGTATCCCCGGTCGTGGTGTGCTTGAGCGCCACGGTGGCGACTATGTCGCCCGCCAGGGCCTCGTCCACATCTTCGCGGTGATTCGCGTGCATGAGAAGGAGCCGCTGGATCCTTTCGGTCTTTCCCTTGGTGGCGTTGTACACGGAAGACCTGGCGCTTACGGAACCCGAGTAGACGCGGAAGTAGGTCAGACGTCCGACGTACGGATCTGACATGACCTTAAACGCCAGCGCGCTGAAGGGTTCATCATCCGAGGTCTTTCTGGTCAGCACCTCGTCGCTTCCCGGCCGCTGTCCCTGGACGGGAGGTATGTCGGTCGGCGAGGGGAGATAGTCGACGATAGCGTCGAGGAGGTACTGAACGCCCTTGTTCCTAAAGGAAGAGCCGGCCATGACGGGGACTATGGCGTTCTGCAGGGTGCCCTTACGCAGGGCTCCTTTCAAGAGATCCGCCGAAAGCTCCTCTCCGGCGAGATAGGCTTCCAGGACGGCTTCGTCATAATCCGAAGCAGCCGAGATTAGGCGCTCCCTGTACTCCTCAACAAGTTCCAGCATGTCTTCGGGGATGTCTCTCTTCTCGATCTCGAGCCCAAGTTCGCCAACCCAGTACAGGGCCTTGAGGTCGATGAGGTCAATGACTCCTGCAAAGTTCTCTTCCGAACCGAGCGGGAGACCGATAACCACCGGTTCCGCCGCCAAGCGGTCCTTGATCATCCTCACTGCCCGGAAGAAATCGGCGCCTACTGAATCCATCTTGTTGATGTAGGCAATACGGGGAATCTTGTACTTGTCGGCCTGACGCCAGACAGTCTCGGATTGGGGTTCGACGCCACCTTTGGCGCAGAAGATGGCCACTGCTCCGTCAAGCACGCGGAGGCTCCGTTCCACTTCTGCCGTGAAGTCAACGTGCCCTGGCGTATCTATAATGTTGATCCGGCAATCTCTCCAATGGCAGGTAGTAGCGGCGGAAGTGATCGTTATCCCCCGCTCCTGCTCCTGGACCATCCAGTCCATCGCCGCGGAGCCTTCATCAACTTCACCCATCCTATGGACTTTTCCCGTGTAGAACAGGATCCGTTCGGTCGTTGTGGTCTTTCCGGCATCGATATGAGCCATGATACCTATATTGCGGATCCTATCCAGCGGAAATGTCCTCGGCATCGAATTCCCCCCTTTCCTCGAGTCTCGCTTGCCCAGGGCCTACCAGCGGTAGTGCGCGAAGGCCCTGTTGGCTTCGGCCATCTTGTGCATCTCTTCTTTGCGTCTCACCGTGCTTCCGGTGTTGCCCGCGCAGTCAAGGATCTCTCCTGCCAGGCGGTTCTCCATCCCGCGCTCGCTGCGCTGCCGGGCGAAGTCCACGATCCAACGGATCGCCAGTGAAAGACGCCTTTCGCTACGCACTTCGATCGGTACCTGGTATGTTGCCCCACCTACTCTTCTGGGACGCACCTCAAGTACGGGCATGGCGTTCTTAATGGCGGTATCGAGGACCTCAATCGGGTCTTTCCCCGTCTTTTCACGGATGATGTCCATGGCGCGATAAACGATCTTGCGGGCCACAGACTTCTCGCCCGATTGCATGACCTTGTTTGTGATCCTGGTAACCAGGATCGAATTGTACACTGGATCAGGTGTCCACTCCCTGTCCGGCGCTCTGCCACGTCTAGGCATTCAACATTACCTCCGAGAGATTACTTCTTCGGCCTCTTGGCGCCGTACAGCGAACGGCCCTGTTTACGGTCAGCCACGCCGGCGGCGTCGAGGGTGCCCCTGACTATGTGATAACGAACGCCAGGAAGATCCCTTACACGGCCTCCTCGGACGAGCACTACGGAGTGCTCCTGCAGGTTGTGTCCGATACCCGGAATGTAGGCGGTAACCTCCACGCCGTTCACCAGGCGGACACGAGCGATCTTCCTAAGTGCCGAGTTTGGCTTCTTTGGTTGAGTGGTGCGGACCACAGTGCAGACGCCACGCTTGAAGGGATTACCCCTGAGTGCGCGGGACTTGGACTTCTCCTTGACTTCCTTGCGTCCCTGCCGAACCAACTGGTTGATTGTCGGCACCTTCTAACCCCCTTCTCCTGCCTGAAATTTGCCTAGTTCCCGGTCCCTTCGCCGGGATCTTTCAAGATGGCGCAGGCAGATGCGCCCACCTTGAGGGAACAAAACTCGCCGAGCTCCTTCATCGAATCAAAAAAAGACACAGGTATGCCTTTTTCCTGACACAGCTTCAGGAGGTTCTTGACGACGCGTTCTTCCGCGTCTTTCGCGACGTAAACGGCCCTGCAAAGACCGCTCTGAACTGCCCTTTCAGTAGCCCTCACTCCTGGAAGCCGGTCCTTCCTGGGTATTTTACCCCGCGAACTGAAAGGCCTGTTCGACATCGTGCTTCCTCCTGCTTAACAAACCCCAAAAAGGCACGCTTTTAGAGTTTAGCACCCACAAATTGCGGTGTCAACGGGCGTTCCAGCAGGTTTGTAAGCAGGGAAATCACTTCCGTCCGACACTTTTCCGGCTCCGGGCCGACCGTCCCTCAGACATGGCAAAAAGACGGTCGAAGTAGAACCCTTGCCGGCAGGCAGATACCAGGGCGGTGGCGTGAGACTCCATCCATCCGAGTACCTGGTTCCGCTTGCGGACGATGAGAAATCCCAGGACCAGCGCGACAATGGATATGACGAACGCCGCGCTGCCGAAGGTCTCCTCGACCAGGTAGAGGGGAGAGATCTCGTGGATCCCCATTCCAGGCAGCGACTCATGGAGCCCCGAGCTTTCCAGTCCGATAGACAGCCAGAAGAACGGAGTGAGGACCGATAGGACCGCCAGGGGGATCTCCATAGAAAGAGGCGCTTCATGGGCTTTGCGCACGGCCGGTGAAATCTCACCCCTAAACACCCTGATGTATGCCGACCAGGAGTAGACCACCGTGACAACCGCCCCGAGGCCGGCGAGCGCAAGGGCCGCGTATTGGTGGCCGGCAAGGGCCCCTGCCAGGATCATGTCCTTCGAGAAAAAGCCGCTCATGAAGGGCACTCCTGAAAGCCCCATTACGCCGACTAGGAAAGCGGCGCCGGTCATGGGCATCTTGCTCGCCGCGCCCGACAGCTTGCCCATGTCTCTGGTACCGGTCGCGTGGATGATGGAACCCGCTGCCAGGAAGAGGAGCGACTTGAATATGGCGTGGGACATGAGGTGGAACTGGGCCCCCAGTATTGACCCCGTCCCTACTGCGAAAAACATGTATCCGAGCTGGCTCATGGTCGAAAACGCAAGCATCCGCTTTATATCGTCGGCGTAAAGCGCCATGAGCGCCGAGATCAAGATGGTGAAAGAGCCCGTCCAGGTTACGGACTCTGTCCATCCCGGCACTGACTTGAGAGCCGGGTAGAACCTCATAACAAGGTAGACGCCTGCGTTCATTACAGTGGCGGCATCCAGGAGAGCCGAGCCGGAACTCGGCGCCTCCATGGCGCCCGGAAGCCAAACGTGAAGCGGGACCTGTGCGGACCGTACCATGGAAGCCAAGAGGACCAAGTATGCTCCCGCGGTCGTAAGCGGTAATGCCGTAGTGGACGACTGAGCGGCGATCGCACCCATGATGTCCCTGATGCCGAACCCCTTGGCGCCGCTACCGTAGTACAAAAGCCCAAGCCCCAGGAAGAGGATCAGGTCGCCGGACAGCCCAAAGGCGAGGGCCCTCCTGGCGCAAGGTGCCGCGGCCTTATTCTCCCTGTTAAACCCCACAATAGCGCATGTGAGGAATGAACAGGCCATCCAGAGGAAAGCCATGACAAGGGCATTTCCGGAAAGCACCAGACCGTTCACTGACCCTATGGTGAGGAGCACAAGCGAGTAGTAGCGGGGCAGGTTTTCTTCGTGGGCCATGTAGCCCAGAGAATAGACAAGGATCAAAGCCCCCAGCACGGACGACGCCAACGCAATGAAGAAGCCGAGGCCGTCGACGACGAGGCTAAAGGCGGCTTGTCCCCCGTGGACTTTAGGTATTACGGCGATAGCCGCGATTGCGGTGGCCATCCCCGCGCCTACGGCTATATATCCGGATTTGTCCTCAAGACCTTTCGCGAGAAACACCAGCAAAGCTCCGGCAAACGGCAGAACGACCACAAGCAAAAACGGCAAGTCCGACATTACGACAGCACCTCAGACGCTAGGACGTCCCGGAGCGATTTGTGACGCCGCTCCATGTCCGTCCTTGTGATGACGAACACTAATACCGATGATAGCACTTGCTCACAGATGGTTCAACAGACCGTACGCTGGCAGAGCATACCTCACGCTGTACACTAACGCTATACATGCCGCAGCCGGCGAAAGCCCGGGCAAACCCGGTGGCATCAGGCGCTTATCTCGGGCGGGCTACAGTTGGATGTTGCTCAGGAAAACCGGAATGGATGCACGACAAGCAAACTGAGGGCCCCTTCTCGGGGCCCTCACTGTGATTCTGTCGTATCGAAATCGCGGGCTAAATCGCCGGTATCCAGATCTCGGTCTCCGGGCCAAGCTTGTCGGGGGAGAGGTCCACGTCGAACTCGCCCGGCGGTAGCTTCTTCACCGATTTCCACTCGGCTTCGAAATCCTCGGGCCCGCTTATCGGCCAGTCCTTGATGTAGCTGGTCTTAAAGTGCATGGCAATGGCGACTTTGGGCCTGAGGCTCCGTACTACCTGGGCAGCCGTCTTTCCATCAATTGTGTAGTGCCCTCCAACCGGCACGAGGAGGACGTCGCACTTGCCGATAGCCGACACGGTCTTCTCGTCAAGGGGATGTCCCAGGTCTCCCAGGTGAACGACCGTCATGTCGGGCATCTCCATCACGAAAATCCCGTTGGGCCCTCTCAAAGAGCCTCCTTTATCGTCGTGCAGGGACGGCACCACGCGGAACCTGACATCTCCTACGGTTTCGTCCAGCGGAGTAGCTTCCTTGCCCACTACGGCCCTGAGCACCCGTGGAGACCCCTTGAGCCCTTCTACCCCGTTGTGGTCGAAGTGCTCGTGGGAAACCGTCACCACGTCGCACTCGAGCGCTATATGGGGATAGGGCACCGAGTTGTCAAAAGGATCGGTTAAGATCCTCACTCCACCCTGTGAGACCAAGCCGAACGCAGCATGACCCAACCACTTCATGTAGCGCACCTCCCGGATGTTGTCCGGTTTCACATACCGGCCTCACGGTCTGAACTTACTCCACTTCGTCCCCGTTCCCTGCAATGTCTTCCTGGAGCGCCTCTCCGGCTTCCGACGCGTACTTCACGTCAATCTGGGAATACCTTGCCATGCCGGTACCCGCGGGTATCAGCTTGCCGATGATCACGTTCTCCTTGAGCCCGAGGAGTTCATCTACCCTTCCCTTGACCGCGGCTTCGGTAAGGACCCTCGTGGTCTCCTGGAAGGACGCGGCCGACAGGAACGACTCGGTCGCGAGAGAGGCCTTGGTGATACCGAGGATAACGGGCTTACCGATGGCAGGTTCTCCGCCCTTCTCGAAAGCCTCTGCGTTGGCATCGGCAAACTCGTGGATGCTCACGACGCCTCCGGGAAGCAGATCGGTGTCGCCCGGCTCGTCTACCCTGATCTTCCTGATCATCTGCCTGATGATGACCTCGATGTGCTTGTCGGCGATATCGATACCATGGAGACGGTAGACCCGCTGCACCTGGGCCACAAGGTAGTCCTGAACGGCGGTGACACCCTTGACTCTCAAAAGGTCGTGCGGGTTGATGGAACCTTCGGTGAGAGGTTCACCCGCTTCAACCACTTGGCCATCCTGCACCTTGATGAGTGCGCCGTACGGCACCACAGTAACCGTCTGGTCTCCTTCAGGCGACGTGATGCGGATCTCGCGCTTCCTGTCGCCTTCCGAAATCTCAACCACACCAGAGATCTCCGCGATGGCCGCCTGACCCTTGGGCTTTCTGGCCTCGAAGAGCTCTTCCACCCTCGGCAGACCCTGGGTTATATCCTCGCCCGCGATACCGCCAAGGTGGAACGTACGCAGCGTCAGCTGGGTACCCGGTTCGCCGATGGACTGCGCGGCGACGGTGCCGACCGACTCGCCGACCTGCACAAGACCGCCGGTTGCCAGGTCGCGTCCGTAGCACTTCACGCACACGCCGTGCCTGGTCTCGCAGGTGAGAACCGAGCGCACTTCGACTTCAGTGATCCCGGCGTTTACAATCTTTTCGGCTTTTTCCTCATCGATCTCGTGGTTTGCCTCGACTATGATCTCGCCTGTCTCGGGATGGACCACATCCTTGAGGGCGAACCTGCCGACGAGCCTATCGTACAGGCTCTCCACGAGTTCTCCGTCGATCTTGATCTCACGCAAGACTATGCCGTGCTCGGTCCCGCAGTCTTCTTCCCTCACGATAACGTCTTGGGCAACGTCCACGAGACGCCTGGTAAGGTAACCCGAGTCGGCCGTACGGAGAGCGGTGTCAACGAGACCTTTTCGCTGTCCGTGAGTTGAGGTGAAGTACTCGAGTACCGTGAGTCCTTCACGGAAGTTGGACCGGACCGGCTGCTCCACCATCCGGCCCGACGGGTCAACCACGATTCCGCGCATTCCGCCGAGCTGGGAGATCTGCTGCGGGTTGCCTCGGGCACCCGAGTTGACCATCATGATAACCGGGTTACGCGGGTCAAAGGCCTTTTTCATGGCCTCGGTTACCTTGTCGGTGGTCTCACGCCAGATCGAGATGATCTTGTCATATCGTTCATCCCGGGTCAGGAAGCCCATCTGGTACTGGCTCTCTACTTCTTTCACCCTGGCGTCTGCTTCCTCGAGCATCGCGGGCTTCTCTTTCGGGATGGTGATGTCGGTAATCGCAATCGTCGACCCTGCCCGGGTGGCATACTCGAATCCCAGTTCCTTTATGCGGTCCAGCATGTTGGCGGCCTTCTCCATGCCGTACATGCGGATGCACTGCAAAAGGATCTTCCCGAGAGGCTTACGGTCCACGACCCTGTTAACGAACCTGAGCCCCTCAGGCAGCGCCTGGTTGAATATGCACCGTCCGACGGTCGTCTCGAGCCTCTCTCCGGACTGGAGGCGGACCAATATCCTCTCATGCAACCTGATTGCGCCCACGTCATACGCCAGTATGGCGGCATCTTCAGACTCGAAAGCCCTGAGCTCCCTGACATCGCGGTCGTCCTCATCGATAAGCGTGAGGTAGTAGACTCCCAAAACGACGTCCTTCTGCGGCGTGACCGAGGGGGAACCGTCCTTGGGAAGGAGTAGGTTCCTGGTTGAAGCCATAAGGATCCTGGCCTCAGCCTGGGCTTCCGCCGAGAGGGGCACGTGTACGGGCATCTGGTCGCCGTCGAAGTCCGCGTTGTACGGCGGGCAGACAAGCGGGTGGATCTGGATGGCGCGCCCTTCCACGAGCACCGGCTCAAAGGCCTGGATGGACAGCCTGTGCAGCGTAGGAGCGCGGTTAAGCAACACGAGGTGTTCCTTGATGACGTCTTCGAGGACGTCCCACACTTCGGGCCGCGCCCTCTCAACAAGACGTCTCGCGCTCTTGATGTTATGGGCATCGCCCTTCTCAACAAGCTTCTTCATGACGAAGGGCTTGAACAGCTCCAAGGCCATCTCCTTGGGTAGGCCGCACTGGTGGAACTTCAGGCTCGGACCGACAACGATTACGCTTCGACCCGAGTAGTCAACGCGCTTACCCAGGAGGTTCTGCCTGAAACGCCCCTGCTTACCCTTGAGCATATCCGACAGGGACTTGAGAGGCCTCTGGCCGGGTCCCGTGACCGGGCGCCCGCGGCGCCCGTTGTCGATGAGAGCGTCAACGGCTTCCTGGAGCATCCTTTTCTCGTTTCTCACGATTATGTCGGGAGCTCCAAGGTCCAGAAGCCTCTTCAGGCGGTTGTTCCGGTTGATAACTCGCCTGTATAGGTCGTTAAGGTCGGAAGTGGCGAACCGGCCGCCGTCCAGCTGGACCATGGGACGGAGATCGGGAGGGATTACGGGGATAACGTCGAGGATCATCCACTCAGGCCTGTTCCCGGACTTTCGGAAAGCCTCAACAACCTCCAGCCGTCGGATCGCGCGGATCTTCCGCTGACCGCTGGCGCTCTTCGCTTCGGCGCGGAGCTCTTCCGCCAGCTTCTCCAGGTCTATGTCCATGAGGAGCTGCTTGACGGCCTCTGCTCCCATACCGGCCCTAAACCGCTGGCCGAACTTCTCCCTTGCCTCGCGGTATTCGGTCTCAGTGAGGACCTGCTTATATGAAAGCCCTTCGCAGTCTCCCGGATCGGTCACGACGTAAGCCGCGAAATAAAGGATCCGTTCGAGAAGCCTCGGCGACATATCGAGGAGAAGCCCCATCCGGGAAGGGATGCCCTTGAAGTACCAGATGTGAGAAACCGGGCTCGCGAGCTCTATGTGCCCCATCCTCTCGCGCCTTACGAGCGCGCGGGTCACTTCGACGCCGCACTTGTCGCAGACGACGCCCCGGTAACGTATCCTCTTGTACTTACCGCAGTAACACTCCCAGTCCTTGGTTGGACCGAAGATCCTCTCGCAGAAAAGACCGTCGCGCTCAGGCTTCAGGGTCCTGTAGTTCAGAGTTTCGGGCTTCTTGACCTCACCATGGGACCACTCACGTATCTTCTCGGGTGACGCCAGAGAAATGCGCATCGCGGAAAAGCTGTTTACGTCCATTACTCACATCCCCTTTGCGTCAGTTAATCGGTTCGTCTTCGTCTTCATGGTCCTCGAGGTCAAGATCACGCAAGGACCGTACGCGACCCAACCGTTCGAAATCATCGCCGGCGCGTCTCGGACGCCGCTTGGCTCTGGCCTTACCCGACGCCCTCTTCTTCTTCGGCTCTCCCATCTCTTCATCTTCCTCGACGGGAACGACGGTGGGGATGGTCAAGTTCTTGAATAGATCATCAAGCGACAGTTTCTGCTCCACCTCTTCGTGTGCTTCGTCCCGATCTTCGTCTTCTTCATCCTGGAAGGTCACGGAAGGTTCGAGGTCTTTGAGGTCCTCGATGGCGAGCTCATGAACTGCCTCTTCGTCTTCATCCATGGCGGCTTCCCCGAGGTCCATATCGTCCTCTAGGGATTCATCCATAGACTCATCGGCCGGGATGGCCTCCTCTTCGGCTGCCAGATCGTCATCGGCGGCCGGCTCTTCCTCTTCGCCTTCCTCTTCTTCATAAGGCGCCTCAGGCAGGATCTCGCGCCTGCGCGGATGTCTCGGCAGACGCCTGGGTTCGCCTTCGGTTACGAGGTCGAGGTCTCGAGCGGTCTCCTGAACGTCCTCATCGAGCTCCTTGATCTCGATCTCGTTGCCTTCCTCGTCGAGAACCTTCACATCCAAGCAAAGGCTCTGGAGCTCCTTAAGAAGCACCTTGAACGACTCAGGTACACCGGGTTCGGGGATGTTGAGGCCTTTGACGATCGCCTCGTACGTCTTAACCCGTCCGGTCCTGTCGTCGGATTTTACAGTGAGCATCTCCTGCAGCGTGTAGGCCGCACCGTAAGCTTCGAGGGCCCATACCTCCATCTCGCCGAAACGCTGGCCTCCCATCTGGGCCTTTCCGCCGAGAGGCTGCTGGGTGACGAGGGAGTACGGTCCTGTGGACCTGGCGTGGACTTTGTCGTCGACCAGGTGCAGGAGTTTCATCATATATACTTGCCCTACGGTTATCGGGTTGTCGAAGTACTCACCGGTCCTCCCGTCGCGGAGCCAGATCTTGCCGTCCTTCGGGAGTCCCGCTTTATCGAGTAGGGCCTGGATCTCATTCTCGGTCACACCGTCGAATACCGGGGTGGCGATGTGGAGCCCCAAGGCGCGGGCAGCCCAGCCAAGGTGGCACTCGAGGATCTGCCCCAGGTTCAACCTCGAAGGCACTCCGAGAGGCGTGAGCACGATCTGGACGGGAGTGCCGTCGGGCAAGAAGGGCATATCTTCTTTGGGCAGGATCTTCGCCACAACACCCTTGTTTCCGTGGCGTCCGGCCATCTTGTCGCCTTCGGAGATCTTGCGCCTCTGGGCGACATAGACGCGAACCAGCTGGTTCACTCCGGGCGGCAGCTCGTCCCCGGCCTCTCTGGTGAAAGCTTTGACGTCCACGACAATACCGCTCTCGCCGTGAGGCATCTTGAGCGAGTTGTCCCGGACCTCTCTGGCTTTTTCGCCAAAGATGGCTCGGAGCAGCCTCTCTTCGGCGGTGAGCTCAGTCTCACCCTTGGGGGTCACCTTTCCAACCAGGATGTCTCCCGAGCGGACTTCGGCTCCTATCCTGATGATCCCGCGCTCATCCAGGTCTTTCAGCTGGTCTTCGCTCACGTTGGGTATGTCTTTCGTGATTTCCTCGGGCCCAAGCCTGGTATCCCGGGCGTCGCATTCGTACTCCTCGATGTGGATGGAGGTAAAGGTGTCGTCCTCCACCAGCTCACGTGAAAGGAGTATGGCGTCCTCGTAGTTAAAGCCCTGCCACGGCATATATGCCACGATCACGTTTCTTCCCAGGGCAAGCTCGCCCCCCGAAGCCGAAGGCCCGTCGGCGATGACATCGCCTTCTTGAACCGTCTCGCCCTTTGTAACGATGGGCTTGAAGTTGAAGCACGTGCCGTGGTTGGACCTCTGGAACTTCATCAGCGTATAACGGTCTTCCTCGCCGTTTTCCGTCTCGATGACGATCTCGGAAGAGGATACGCGTTTCACCCGTCCGGCACGCTTCGCTACAACAATGGCGCCGGAGTCCAGGGCCGCCCTGTGCTCAAGACCGGTCCCTACGAGAGGCGCCTCGGTCTTTATGAGGGGCACGGCCTGACGCTGCATGTTCGAACCCATGAGGGCGCGGGCGCCTTCGTCGTGCTCAAGGAACGGGATGAGAGACGTGGCTACCGAGAAGACCTGCTTCGGTGAAACGTCCATGTAATCGAGGCGCTCGGGCGGGACCTCAAGCACTTCGTCCCTGTAGCGGGAAAGGACTCTCTCGCTTAGGAACTCGCCGTTCTCGCCGATCTCGGCGTTTGCCTGAGCGATGACGCAATCGTCTTCTTCGTCAGCTGTAAGATAGACCACTTTATCGGTGACCCTCTTGGTCTCCTTGTCTACCTCGCGATACGGTGTCTCGATAAACCCAAGCCTGTTCACCCGCGCATAGCACGTAAGTGAACCGGTAAGGCCGATGTTGGGTCCTTCAGGAGTCTCGATAGGACACATGCGCCCGTAGTGGGAGTGGTGGACGTCACGGACTTCCATGCCTGCCCTATCCCGCGTAAGACCTCCCGGACCCAGCGCCGACAGCCTTCTCTTGGCCGTGAGCTCGGTAAGGGGGTTGGTCTGCTCCATGAACTGCGAGAGCTGGCTGGACCCAAAGAACTCTTTTATTGCGCCTACAACCGGCCTCACGTTTATGAGGGCCTGGGGAGTTATGATATCGATATCTTGGATCGTCATGCGCTCGCGGACGACCCGCTCCATCCTGGTAAGACCTACCCTGAACTGGTTCTGGAGGAGCTCTCCGACACACCTTACGCGGCGGTTCCCCAGATGGTCGATGTCGTCTATGGTGCCTACGCCCTTGAAAAGCCCAAAGAAGTAGTTGACCGCAGCGATGATGTCGTCGCGGAAGAGCGTCTTCTCCTTGGCGAGCACTTCCTGGGATATGTCAAACCGGCCGTTTCCAACAACGTGGACCACTTGGCCGTCGGGAGTCGTTACGTCAATGACGTTAACCCGCTTGTCCGTAAGCATGACAGCAACATCTCTGTCGATAAACGTTCCGGCCTTAAGGAGGAGGTGACCGGTCACGGGATCGAGCACGTCCATGGTAGCCGTCGTGCCTACGATACGTCTTCTAGGAATGAACTTCTTGTTGAGCCTGTAGCGCCCCACCGTAGCCAGGTCGTAGCGCCTCGGCTCAAAGAAAAGAGACTCAAATAGGTTCCTTGCGCTTTCGACAGTGGGAGGCTCACCGGGACGGAGTCTCTTGTATACCTCAACCAGTGCTTCGTCTCTGGTTTTGGTGGTGTCTTTGTCCAGAGTGTTTCGGACGGGAATGCTGTCTCCCATTGCCTCCAAGATGGCCGCGTCCGTCTCCAATCCGACGGCCCTGAGGAGGACCGTAAGCGGCAGCTTTCTAGTCCTGTCTACCCTAACCCAGCATATGTCGTTTGAATCCGACTCCATTTCCAGCCATGCGCCCCGGTTCGGTATGAGCGTCGCGAAATAGAGTTTCTTCCCGTTGGGGTCTGTCTCAAAAGAATAGTAGGCGCCCGGAGAGCGCACCAGCTGGCTAACGATTACCCTTTCGGCACCGTTGATTATGAACGTCCCCGCCTGAGTCATAAGCGGGAAATCGCCCATGAAAACTTCTTGCTCTTTGACTTCTCCCGTCTGCTGGTTTACGAGTCTAACTTTGACCTTCAGCGGCGCAGAGTACGTTACGTCGCGTTCCTTACACTCGCGGACCGAGTACTTCGGCTCTCCCAGACTGTAGTCGATGAACTCAAGGACCAAGTTCTCGGTAAAGTCTTTAATCGGAGAGATATCCCTGAATACTTCCCGCAAGCCCTCCTCGAGGAACCACTTGTACGAATCCCTTTGAACGGCTACAAGGTCAGGTATCTCCAAGACCTCGGCGATGCGCCCGTAGTTCAGCCGTTCACGCCTGCCTACCTTGATAGGATAGGCCATGAAGTTCACTCCTTAGGGGGTAAGAGTTAGTAGTATTGCCGGCTATGGTTGTAGGAACGGAACTTGCCATCACTTCCCTATTCTACCCAAAGTTCCGTAAACTGATTCCTGTCCGGCACAAAAAGCTGCTACAAATACCAATACTATCACGCCTGTCAATGTCCGTCAACAGGCGTGAATAGATTTGGCTTCTGACTTTGCGTCAGGAGCGCGCGGTCCAATCGATGTCTCTTTCCTTTTCGGAAACTCTGCCGGCACAAGTCTACCACATACCGGAGGTCTTCGCCACGATGGCAGGATATGTAAAGGGACAGGCGTGTCTGCCTGCCCCTTTTCTCCTGTGATGGATACTTACTTGACCTCGACCTTCGCGCCGGCCTTCTCGAGAGCTTCCTTCGCCTTGGCGGCGTCTTCCTTCGTGACCTTCTCTTTGATGGGCTTGGGCGCGGCCTCGACGAGTTCCTTGGCTTCCTTGAGTCCGAGTCCGGTGAGCTCGCGGACGGTCTTGATTACCGAGACCCTGTTGGCACCGGCGTCGACGAGGATGACGTCGAACTCGGTCTTCTCCTCTTCGGGAGCTGCGGCCTCAGCGGCAGGAGCTGCGCCTACAGGGGCTGCGACTACGGCAGCAGCGGCGGAGACTCCGAACTCCTCTTCGAACTTCTTAACGAGCTCGGCGAGCTCAAGGACGGTCATGCCCTTTACGATCTCAAGAACCTGTTCTACCTTTGACACTCTTTAACACCTGACTTTCGTTTGATTTCTTAAGTGGGATACAAGAAAACCTAGCCTGCAGCTTGTTCTCTTTTCGCGCGCAGAGCGTCGACCGCTCTCACGAAACCGGCCAGCGTCTCGTTGAGCACCACCGCAAAGCCGGTGAGCGGGCTCTGCATGGCCCCTGCGGTCTTGGCCAGGAGCTCCTCACGTGAAGGCAGAGTTGCCAAGAACATAACTCTGTCCACATTGAGTATTTCGCCGTCCAGAAGTCCTCCCTTGATCTTCAGGGCGGGGACATCCTTCATGACGCCTGCCACGGCCTTGGCAGCGGTGGTCGGGTCCACGTCGCTCATGGCCAGGGCGGTAGGCCCCTGCAAAATGTCATCCGGTGACTTCCATCCCAGCGAGTCAATGGCACGCCGGACCAAGGTGTTCTTGGCGACCTTATAGTGGACCTTTGCGTCGCGGCACGCACGCCTCAGTTTGGTGTCATCCGCGACCGTCACGCCACGGAAGTCTATAAACACCACGCTCTTGGCGCTTGAAATGGCGTTTTTCAGCTCATCCTGGACCTTCTGCTTCTCCAGCCTCTGCTTCTTCTCCAACTTGTTCCCCCCTTTGCGCGGTACGTCTTCGTAAACTCCTTGAGTCTCGAGGAACGGACTCCCTTTGACCTTCCTCAAGATTCAAAAGGACCCCCGCACGAAGCGTGGGTCCTCAAGATGACCAGTAGAGGTTTATCCTCTGCCATCAGGGACTCATACCTCGGCGGGCGGCACCGGCGTACCGGCACCTTTACGTCTTAAGACACCTGCTGTCTACGGTAAGTCCTGTATTCAGTTTTTCACCGATCGCACACTGCGAAACTATTACGCCTCGGCACGGGTCGCCTTGGTCGGGCTCACGGGAATCCCGGGACCCATCGTGCTCGCCACGCTGGCGCCCCTCAAGTACTGTCCCTTTGCCGCAGCGGGTTTCGCTCTAAGTAAAGCGTCGATAAACGCAGCGAAGTTCTCCGCGAGTTTATCCGGACCGAACGAGACCTTGCCGATCCTGGCGTGGATAAGACCTGTCCTCTCGGTGCGGAACTCGACTTTACCCTGTTTGATCTCCTTCACTGCAGCAGCGACGTCGTTAGTAACCGTCCCGGTCCTGGGGTTCGGCATAAGCCCGCGGGGACCGAGGATACGTCCGAGACGTCCCACAATTCCCATCATGTCGGGAGTGGCGACGGCGCGGTCAAAATCCAGCCAGCCACCCTGAATCTTCTCGGCCAAGTCTTCGGCGCCCACAAAATCCGCGCCGGCGTCTCTCGCTTCCTTGGCCTTATCGCCCCTGGCGAACACCAAGACTCTGGCATCCTGGCCGGTACCGTGCGGAAGAACCACTGCGCCTCTAACCATCTGGTCTGCGTGCCTGGGGTCTACACCGAGTTTCACGGCGACTTCCACGGTCTCATCAAACTTGGCGTAGGCGATCTTACCAATGAGTTCGAATGCTTCGCGGGGCTCGTAAATCTTGCCGGGTTCGACTTGCTTGGCAGCTTCTTGATACTTCTTGCCTCTCTTCACTCTGAATGCCTCCCTGTGGTACTTGCGGACTTACGTCCTCCCACGTTGTTCAAAAAAGCTTCCTTACTTGTTGGCCACTACTTCGATGCCCATGGAACGGGCGGTTCCTTCAATGATCCTCATAGCGGCTTCAATGCTGGAAGCGTTCAGATCTCTCATCTTAAGCTCGGCGATCTCCCGGACCTGGTCCTTGGTCACCTTGCCGACCTTCTTCACGTTGGGCTCGCCCGAAGCAGTCTCAATGCCTGCCGCCTTCTTGAGGAGCGCAGCGGCATAGGGGGTTTTCACGACAAAAGTGAAGGACCTGTCTTCAAAAACGGTAACTTGAACCGGAAGTACGTTGCCGGCATCCTTGGCTGTCCGGTCGTTGAACTGTTTGACGAACAGCTGGGTGTTAATGCCGTGAGGAGCCAGAGCAGGCCCGACGGGCGGTCCCTGGGTGGCCTTTCCTGCCGGCAGCTGAATCTTGACGACAGCCTTAACCTTTTTCGCCATGGGGTTACACTTCCTCTACCTGGTTGAAATCGAACTCCACCGGAGTTTCGCGACCGAATATTGAGAGTAGCATGCGGAGCTTCCCTCTGTCCACCATCACATCTTGGACAAGCCCCATCATCCCCTGGAAAGGACCTGACTTGACACGGAGGGTCTGGCCTGGAGTGAAGTGGACTCGAATTCTCGGGGCGACCTCGCCGCTGGCCCTCTTGAGGATGGTCTCAATCTCCTGCTCCTCCAGGGGGATCGGTTTCGAGCCGGGCCCCACGAACCCCGTAACTCCGGGAGTGTTTCTCACAACGTACCAAGAATCGTCGCTCATAATCATGTTCACCACGACGTAGCCGGGGAACACTTTGCGCTTGACGATCTTCTTCTTGCCTTCCTTGTACTCGACTTCCTCTTCCTCGGGGACAACCACCTGGAAGATCTTATCCTTCATATTCATATTGTCCACGCGTTTTTCGAGGTTGGCTTTGACTTTGTTCTCGTACCCTGAGTATGTGTGGACAACAAACCATTGTGGTTTCGCGGATGTCGAGTCAAGCTTAGTGCTCATAAATTAAGAATATCTCTCCCCTACCTGCCGAGTACCGCGCTAAGCCCGAAAGCAACCAGAGCATCTGTGCCCCAGAGAATAGCGCCGAGACCAATCATTGTAAACAAAACAACGGCCGTAAGGACCCTAACCTGCGCCCAGGTAGGCCATACGACCTTTCTGAGTTCCGCACGGGTTTCCCGCAGGAAGGTAGCTATCGACCCGAAGGCACGCGCTAACTTGTTCATATGTTTCCACCCAATCGCCGGTTTGATCTTGGCAGGCCCGGAGGGATTTGAACCCCCAACCATCGGATTTGGAGTCCGCCGCTCTACCTATTGGAGCTACGGGCCTGCGCGCGATTATCTGGTTTCCCGGTGCGTCGTATGAGTCCGGCAGAACCTGCAGTACTTCTTGAACTCAAGCCGGCCGGAATGGGACTTTCTGTTCTTCTTCGTCGTATAGTTGCGCTGCTTGCATTCCTGGCAAGCCAATGTTACCACTTCAACTTGTCCCTTAGCCACGTTCCTACCTCCCATCCCGGAAAAACCACTGCAAACGAGTCTAACACGGTAAAACAGGCAGTGTCAATTCAGCATTATATCCACAACAAAATGGAGCTCGCAACCAGAATAGAACTGGTGACCTCATCCTTACCAAGGATGCGCTCTGCCGACTGAGCTATGCGAGCACCATAAGATGGCTTTGGTTGCGGGGGCAGGATTTGAACCTGCGACCTCCGGGTTATGAGCCCGACGAGCTTCCTGACTGCTCCACCCCGCGATGCTGCGATATCTAGATTATCAAATTTGGTGTTGCTGGTGGAGAGGGCTGGATTCGAACCAGCGAAGGCGTTTGCCAGCAGATTTACAGTCTGTCCCCTTTGGCCACTTGGGTACCTCTCCACGAGACGCAAGTGTTATCTTACTATCAATAGGCCTTCGATGCAAGTCGTTTTTGTCGGGACGGGCCCTCTGTCCGCTTGCTCGAACACCACGGCGTCCGGTGCCGCATCGCCTATTATACCTGCTTGCGGCACTGAACGCAACCTGGGAATCACATGCCAAGCCTTAACTGAGCGGACCCCTAGCTCACGTGAGACGCCATCTCCAGGAACTCGGGTAGGTCAGAGAGCACGAGGTCTATGGCGCTCTGCCAGAAGTCCGGCTTCCTGAGATCGCATCCGATATGCTTCTGGGCGAGGTCTTCCACCTGCATCCGGCCGGTATCTCTGAGGAGCCCGATATAGCGGCCCTCAAACTCCTTGCCCGCTTCCTTGGCCCACGAGTAGACGCCCGCGCTGAACAGGAACCCAAACGTGTACGGGAAGTTGTAGAACGGCACCCTGGTGTTGTAGAAGTGCAGCTTGGAAGCCCAGAAGTGCGGGTGATACAGGTCAAGAGCCCCTGCAAAAGCTTCTTTCTGCGCTTCTACCATGAGCTCGTTAAGGCGCTGGACACTAACCATGCCTTTCCGTCTTTCCTCGTAGAACCGGGTCTCAAACAGGAACCTGGACTGGATGTTCATGAGAAGAGACACGGCCCGCTGAAGTTTGTCGTCCACGAGCAGGAGCTTCTCGTCTTCGTTCTTTGCGGCCCTTACAGCGGCGTCGGCGACAACCATCTCGGAGAAAGTCGAAGCCGTTTCGGCCACGTTCATGGCATATTGCTGCGCCATCGGAGGCAGGTCGTTCATGACGGACTGGTGGAACGCGTGCCCGAGCTCGTGCGCCACCGTGGCGACGTTCCCGAGGGTCCCTGAGAAGGTCACAAATATCCTTGACTCCTTGGACTCGGGGAAGCTGGTGCAGAAGCCACCCATCCGCTTCCCGGGGCGGTCCTCGGCCTCAATCCACCTGTTCCTGAAGGCGGTCTCGGCAAGGCGCGCCATCTTGTCGCTTACGGTCTTGAACTGCTCGACGATAAACGTCGCGGCCTCGTCGTAGGTCATCCTGCTCTGGGCTTTCCCGACCGGCGCGCCGAGGTCTTGCCATCCCAGTTCCTTGAGCCCGAGAAGCTTCTTCTTCCGGTTCATGTATGTAACGAGGCGGTCCTTGTTCTTGTTGATCGTGTCCCACATCACATCCAGCGTGGTCTGGGACATACGGTTGTTCTCAAGGGGCTCCCGTAGGACCGAATCCCACCCGCGGCGGCGGTAGAGCGCCAAGCGATACCCGGCAAGCCGGTTCAGAGCCAGAGCGCAGAACTCGGCTTCCTTCGCCCACGCCTCTTCCCACCGCTCCATAACGTGCTTACGGACCGCGGGGTCTGGCCCGGACATCCGGTTGGCCGCCTGACCGGGAGACAGTTTGACTTCCTTGCCGTCTTCGATGATGGTCAGGGACATGCGGCCGGTCACCAGATCGTAGAGGTCAGACCATCCCTGGTAGCCGTCCACGGAAAGCTCGTTGACCAGGATCTCCTGCTCCACGGGCAGCTTGTTCTTCGCCCTCATCCGCCTCTCATTCAGGTTGAAGGCAAGGGGCTTCAGTTCTTCAGAAGAAACGAGCGCCTCCCACCTGTCATCCGGTATGTCCAGCAACTGGCGATCGATCACGGTCAGGGCGGAAGAGAAGGAAGCCTGGATCTGTCTCACCCTCCCGCCTAACATCCGGCTGTACCTGTCGGTGACATCCTGGGCGTCGAGACAGCTGATGAAGGCCCCGGCCTGGCGGAGCCTTTTCGTAAGCCCCTGGGCCGTATTCAGGCGCTCTACCCAATCAATCTCCTCAGCACCGCCACCCGTGACTTCATCCACGAACGCTTTCACGTCCGTTTCAAGGCGGTCCAGGTACTCGGCAAAGGCCTCCGAGCGGCTGCCTCCGGGGAAGAAGACATCAAGGTCCCAAGTTTGGTTCAAGTCTTTGAACAAAAAAGACCCACCCTTCATGAAACTTCTCTATCCGTAGAGCCCGAAAGTCTTGTTGATATCGAGGATGAACATTATCCCTTTGCCGGGTTCGTCGATCTTGAGGGCTTCCCTGATGGCAGCGGATATCGGCTCAACGAGGGATTCCTGAGCCAAGATCATGACTATGTCCTTCTCAGGCTCAATGGGCATGGAAAAGAGCATTTTCTTCTCGTGGATCCCCGAGCCTCTGGCATTGATCACGGTCGCGCCCCTCGAACCTGCAGCTGTCGCGGCGTCTATCACTTCCTGGGCCTTCCCTCTATCCACGACCACAAAAATCGCCTTGTACATGTCTTCACCACCTATGCTTGCACCCGACTCGTAGGAGGGGCAATCTCGCATTCCGAGGAGTCCGACGACATCGGTGGAAAAAGCGATGCCGTTATGCGGTTTGGCGAAGTTGAACTGCTTATCGAGTTCGTGAAGGGCTCTTTCAGCCGTATCCTTTTCGGCTATCATGAGCACTATCTCGCGCCTGACATCGTTGAGTCCTAAGAGCTCGAGGAAGGGGCTCCTGACAGTCCCTCTGCCCAGAAGGACCGTCCCTCCGGTCACTCCGTGTTCCTTGGCGGCCCGGAGCACCTTGCTGCCTGTGCCGAAGTTCACGACGACCCAGATAAGCTCATACTTCCTCTCGGCACTCTGTGCCACGGGGTTCCGCCTCCTTTACCGACTTTTTCGCATACATAAGACCTAACACCTGCAACGCTATGATCGGCGTGAGGGCAACCATCGCAATCACTCCGAAGCCCTCGATCATAACATCCGCTCCTTCAATGGCTTCGGCAGCACCTTGCGCGAAGGCCAGGATAAAAGTGGCCGTCATGGGCCCCGATGCCACACCGCCCGAGTCAAAGGCCATTCCGACAAAGAGATTTGGAACAAAGAGGCTCAAACCGACAGCCAGCGCCCATCCCGGAAGCAGGTAATGCCATAGTTTGATGCCCGGGACGACTATCCTGAGGGCCGACAGCGCCACCGAGAGGCCAACCCCCAGCGAAAGGGCCGGGAAAACCACCTTTCCCGTAAGGTACCCGCTTGTGACATCCTCAATCTGCCTGACGAGAACGTGGACCGCAGGTTCCGCAAGTACTACCGCCAGTCCAAAGAACAGCCCGGCCAAGACAACAATCCACTTGTTCTCGAAAGACGCCAGGACATATCCTACTATACTCCCGACATCCATGAAGCCAGCATTCACTCCGGCGAGGAAAAGCGTGAGTCCCACAAAGGTATAGATGAGCCCCTTCAGTATCCTGGAGAGCGGCCGCCGGGAAAGCTTGAGGTACCTCACTTGAAAGAGCCAGAACAGAAGCGCTAGGGGGAGAAGGGAGATGCCGATGTCCCGTATGGCCACGGGGAGAGCTTCGGCGAAGGGAGCCAGTATCGAACCGTTTTCGGCAGCGCCCGGGGGCAAAGACCCCGTTACCTTCGCAGACGGAGACAGGACGCTCATTGCAAGGACGGGCATGATCGCTCCCGCCGAGGCGATGCCCACTAAGCCAAAGCTGTCCTCTTCAGAAGCAATACCTTTGAGCGATGAGACGCCCAGACCCAAGGCGAGCATGAAAGGAACGGTCATCGCTCCCGTAGTCGCGCCCGACGAGTCAAAAGCGATGGCTATGAACTCAGGAGACGAGTACAGGGCCAGTCCGAAGATGATGAGGTAAGAGACAATGAATACCCACCTAAGAGCGACGTTGCGGATGATCCTCAGAAAGCCGACCGCCAGCATGACGGCGATACCAATTGAGACGGCAACTACGAGAGACGCTTTGGAGATTACCCCCGACGTCACTTTGCTGACTTGGCCCGCAAGGATGTGGAGGTCTGGTTCACAGATACTTATCAGAAAACCTAGCCCTAGTCCTGCGGCCCCAACGATCCACAGCTTGTTGCTGTTGGCAATCGCCGAACCCATGTGGGTGCCTATCGCGGCAATACCGATCTCTGCGCCAAAGAGGAAGATAGAAAGCCCTATGATGATGAACAAGGCGCCTATGAGGAAGCGGGTAAGTACGATCGGTTCGAGGGGGACCACAGTGACGCTGAGAACAAGCACTATCACGACAACTGGAAAGACTGACATGATTACTTCCCGGAACTTCTCTCCCAGAACCGCCAGCTCAATCAACTCCCCCAATGCATATTGAGACTGTCCGGCTATCGCTCCTTCGTTCTATGTGTATGGCATCCTCCGCCGCGGGCTTTCTCTGATTCTCCCCGCAGGCAGGGATGGAGTCGGGCAGACTACTCTCTTATTGTACCAGTTGGAACAGCCTTCTTAAAGGTTACCTGTGCTGGAAGCCGGCGCCAAAGCATTGAAGGAGTCGGAGATGCTAAAGCGAAAGACTAACACGAGGTGATCGGTTTGGCTAGAGAGACTAAGGACCCCAAGGACATAAGGGGCGTTGATGACAGGTTTGATCTTGCGGTAACCGGCGACTCGTTTCTCACAAGTCCCATTTCCGCTTACCGGGAAGCGGACTTCCTAGCCTTATTCGACATAATCCGCAGCCATACGGCTGGGTTTACGAATCTGGAGGTTCTCCTTAATGACTGGAAAGGCGTGCCCGCGGCCGACAGCGGGGGTACCTACGCCGGAGCTGCAAGTTCACTAGTTGAAGAGTTCAAGTGGGCCGGTTTCCATATGGTATCCAGAGCCAACAATCACTCACTTGACTACTCCTACGAAGGGCTCCGGAGGACTAGCGAAGTCCTAGACAGGGCCGGGATTTGTCACGCGGGAGTCGGCGAGAACCTGGGAGAAGCGAGGTCGCCGGCTTACCTTGAGACGCCGAAGGGCAGGGTAGCCCTTCTCTCGGCGAGTTCCACCTTTGCCCCTTGGGGAAGGGCCGGCCACCAGAGGCCCGATTTCCAGGGACGTCCCGGTCTTTCACCGCTTAGGTACACGACCTACTACGAGGTCACCAAGGAGCAGATGGACTTCTTAAGGAGCATGGAAGAATCGCTGGGGCTCTCCGGCCTGAAAGCCCAGGCCAAGAAGGCAGGCTACCTCAATGAAGGAGAGGGAGAGCTCGTTTTTGCCGGCCAGCGGTTTGTTATTTCGGATAAGCCCGCCGTCCGCACGGAACCCAATACCCAGGACGTAGCCGAGATAACCAAGTGGATTGGAGACGCGAGAAGGCAGGCCGACTGGGTGTTTTTCTCACTCCACGCCCACGAAAGCCGCCTCCACAGGGACATCCCCGCAGAGTTCATTGAGACCTTTGCCCGGGCCTGCATAGACGCAGGCGCCGATGGTTTCCTTGGCCACGGCCCCCACGTCCTTAGAGGCATAGAAATCTACAAAGGAAAACCCATTTTCTACAGTCTGGGCAACTTCGTGTTCCAGAACGACTTGGTGCGCAAGCACCCCCAAGACATCTTCGACAGGGCCGGGCTCGGCCTAGAAGCCACTCCCGCGGATATGTACGACAAGAGGAGCATGAACGACACCAGGGGCTTCCCGGCAGACGTGGCTTACTGGGAGAGCGTCTTGGCGTCCCTGCAATATGAAGGCGGGAGTTTCAAACGCGCGGTGCTTTACCCGGTGTATTTGGGCTGGGATAGACCTAGGTCGCAGCGGGGCCGTCCGACCTTGGCCCGGAAGGACATCGCCCGGAGGATCCTCGAGCACATGAAGAAGCTCTCGGAGCCATACGGGACCGAGATCCGCATTGACGGAGAAACGGCGGTAATAGAGGTCTGATGCCATACAGGTTTTTACATAGCCGCTCAAGACAGTGACGAGGAAGCGCCACAAGAGCCGGCGTGAAGTTATCTCAGCTTTCTGGCGCTTCCGGCGTACCTTATCCCCGCGAACTCGGCCAGGTCCCTATCCACAGTGACGAGATCGTCCCGTGTGAGTTCACTCGTGGACTTCTTCCCTATTGCCTGAATGGCAAGTTTCATTTCGGCCACGCAAGAACTGAAGAAGTTGGCGAGGGATTTAGCCGCTTTGTCTACATCCAGCCTATCGGCATAGCGGCCCGTATAGAGGGCCATCTGCGCCGGCGCCGCTTTGGGCACCACTTCCGTGATCTGGGTGTGGATGGCCGCCAAGACCGCTATGGAGCCTATGTACACGGCGTCTGCCCCCAGAGCCAGCGCCTTCAGGAAGTCGCCGGGCGTCTTGAGCCCTCCGGCCGCGATCACGCTGAATCGTTCCCGGATCCCTTCGGCGTTCAGCCAATCGACCGCGCGGACGAGACCGTATAGGGTAGGAAGCCCTACGTCGTCTTCCAGAGTAGGCGGCGCGACGGCCGTGCCCCCTTCCGACCCGTCGATTACGATAAAGTCCGCTCTGCTTCTCGCGACCACCTCAAGGTCCGGTTCGATGAAGTCGGAAGCGGCTATTTTCACTCCGACGGGGACGTCGTACTGAGCCTTCAGGTCGTCTACCAGTCCAATTATGGCTTCTGGGGTGTCTTTGCCCGGGTGCCTAGAGTGTATGACCGCGTCCTCGCCTTCTTTGAGGCCCATCGTCTTTCGGAGGTGGTCATCTATTCCGGCCGAGAGCATGGTTGACTCCACACCACCGCCAAAGGCTCCCTGACCACACTGGACTTCGATGGCATCTAGCTGGCTCAAAGCCTCAGGCCCCCTCAAGAAATGCCCGCGGTTGTACTGTCCGACCATGTACTTGGCCAGCTTGCGCGTCTCGGGCGCCAGCCCCGACTCACCCGTGTTTGTGGAGGTTCCGACTATTGCCGATCCTTTGGCGAGAGCCATCTTGAGCCTGAGGCTCAGGGAACCTCCGTAGGACATCCCGGTGATCATTATGGGGATACTGAGCCGGAGCGGCTTTCTGGCGGTGGGTCCAATCACCGTCTCGGTGCTTATCTCTTTGATGCTCGCGGTAGGCAATTGGTGGAGCTGCCGGGGATTCAGGAGAATCTTGTGCCAAGGAGAGAGCACATTTGGGCTTCCAAACGGCCTCTGAAGCGGCATTCCGAGCTGCGCCCGCATCATCGCTTCCACGATCGCCCTGAGGCCGAGCTTTTCGGCCACGGTCACAACTTCGAACGGGTTGTTGGGGTAGTCCTCGGTAAGAAGGAGTTCCAATGCTTCATCGGTTATGGGGTTACCGATCGCATAGAGTAGCCGGTTAAGCACGAGCACCCGCCTCCCAATTAGGAAACTCTCGCAAAAAGCCAGAGCGGAAACTCTCGATGGAAGTGTTCCCTGGAAGGCAAGAAGCTTATCTAGTCTTCTTCCGAGGCTGGATTTGGAGACCTGAGACGGGGGCTTGGGTTGGGCTTGGATTGGCGGCTCAGGTTGGGGGCTTGAGTCGGGGGCTCTTCTTGGAGGTTGGTTCGGAGGCTCCATGGAACAAACCCCAGCATATGGGCTGATTATCCCTGAGGTTGCTTTCATGGGTGCATGTTTCCGTCAGAACGCTTTCATTAGTGCAAATTTCCCGCCGGATCTTTCCATCTACGCAACGATTCGCCGTGAACCCTTTCGCCGGTGCAAGCATCCCGGGCGGACACGTTCACATATGCAAGCATCCCGGGCGGACACATTCACATATGCAAGCATCCTCGGTGGACGTCGCCATCAGTGAAAGCAACCTTCTAGCAGGCAATAAAATGGAGCCAGCGAAGGGAATCGAACCCCCAACCTACTGATTACAAATCAGTTGCTCTGCCCTTGAGCTACGCTGGCCCACTTTAGCCGCTTTAACCGCGGGACAAAGATCATGCTACCGTCTAGAAGCGAGGGTGTCAACTCACCCGGAGTGAAGCCGCCCCAGCCTGGGCGCGCCGGAACCTTATCTGCCCGGTCTGGTAGACGTCGCGGCCTTCGCCGCTTGGAAAACAAGAGGCCCGGGACTTTGACCGGGCCTTGTGACTCTGTGGTTCAGGCATTACCTCGCCAGCACGTTTTCCGCCTGAGGCCTGGAACCGTTCTTGGAATCCAGGTACCGCTCCAGCTTGCGCTTTACGCGCTGCAAAGCGTTGTCTATCGATTTCACGTGCCTGTCCAGATCTTGAGCAATCTCAAGATAGGACTTGCCGTCCAAGTATGAGTTCAGGACCTGCCACTCGAGATCGCTCAGGATCTCGGTGATCTTTGTCTCCATAGAGCCTATCTCTTCGGTATTGATAACCAGCTCTTCCGGGTCCAGGACCTGAGTCCCGGGCATGATGTCCAGAAGAGTCCTGTCTGAATCTTCGTCGTAGATCGGCCTGTTCAGTGAAACATACGAGTTGAGCGGAATATGCTTCTGCCTGGTAGCCGTCTTGATTGCCGTGATGATCTGCCTCGTGATGCACAGCTCGGCAAACGCCTTGAACGAAGCCAGCTTATCACTCCGGAAATCCCGTATGGCTTTATAAAGCCCTATCATGCCTTCTTGAATTATGTCTTCCCTATCAGCACCTATAAGGAAGTATGACCTTGCCTTCGCCCTGACGAAACTCCGGAACTTGTTGATGAGATACTCCTGCGCCAAAACCGACCCTGCACGCGCGATTTCGACAACTTCTTCATCCTGCAAAGCCTCGAATGCAGCGTACAGATCTCTCTGCGGGCCCATAGTCAAAAAGCACCCCTCCCCCGGTCCCTGGAGCTTTCTCTATACCCGCTCATTAGCCCAAAAGCTGCCCTAGTGTGAGCAGCCGGGACAAACCCATTATACTTTTGTAAACTTCACAAAAGCAATAGAGGGTGATTATGGCCTCTTGCTGGCCTTTTGTTGTCGCTGCCTCCTGCACTCGGAAATGGCAATTCCGCAAGCTACACTGGCATTTAGGCTGCCGATCCGTCCGGCCATGGGTATCTTCAAGAGGAAATCGCATTTTTCCCGGGTGAGCCTGGCGAGCCCTCTGTCCTCTCCACCTATTATCAGAGCCACAGGGCCGGACAGGTCGGTATTCCAGATGTCAGCGGTCGCTCCGGCATCCAAGCCATAAACCCACATCCCCTGGCGCTTGGCCCACTCGATGAAGTAGTGGATGTTTGAGACTTGGCAGATGGGTTGTTTGAAGATGGCCCCCGCCGAAGACTTGGCGGCCCCTTCACCTAGGCTCGCGGTCCTGTGCTTCGGGATGACTATCGCGTGCACGCCCATCGCGAGGCACGTCCTTGTGATCGCACCGAGGTTGTGGGGGTCCTCTATACCGTCCAGCGCCACAAAGAGCGGGTCTTGTCCGGCCGGGATCTCTCGGAGCACGTCATCAAGGTTTCTGGTCTCGACTTCTCGGACCGTGGCTACTACGCCCTGGCTCTGCCTGGGAAAGGTCCGGTCAAACGCAGAAGAATCCATTTGGACTGTCTTTATCCCCAGAGCCGACGCCTTGGAGACTATCTCGCTCAAGAAGGCGTCTCTAGAACCCTGCCTTACCACAATCTCACGGATAGGCCATCCGTCGGATAGGGCTTCGTTTACCGGCTGCCTACCGTGTATCCTCACGTATTTCAACTCTTTTGACCGCCTCACGTCCCGTTTTCACCCCGCTTCCGTTTGAAACGAGGAAACGGCTGTCAGGATGTCCTTGCCCTCTCTCGTTCGTTCTTGTAGGCCTTCTGAAGCGCCTCAAGCGTAGGCGCCCTGCCACAGCTCATCTTGCCCTCGGGGCAGTATCCCAAATCGTCACATGAAGCTCCTGCACGGTAGAAGATATTTGGGGCTATCCGCTTGTATTCATCAAGTAGTTTCGTAAACATCTGCCGGATCTCCCATTGGGCCCTCTGGCAGCACCTCAGGTTGAACATGTGCCTTAGCTGGCGGGCGTTGGTAGTGATCACGAACCTGGTCTCTGTGGCATTTGTGAGGGCAAAGCGCACGTCTTCGGCCGGAAGCCCGAGCGACAAACCTTCGCGCTGGAGCTCAAGGACCTCTTCCTGCAGCTTTTCATACTTCCTCAGAAACTCAGGGTGGCGCGCAAAACTGGGAGGCGTTACGTATCTGAAGTTGTCCTCTTTCACGTAACGCTGGGACTGCTGGAGTTGAGAAGTAAAAGGCGACCCTTGCTCGGGATCGTTCATGTACACGACTCCGTGGTCTTTGAACATCTTGAGGAGCCTGTGTCTATCGTTCTGCTGGCTTGAGATCCGTGAGTATCCCTCGACGGCAAAAGTAGTGTACCAGTGCTCGAGGGCTCCCATGTGCCCCATTTCTATGAGGTTCCTCACGAATTCCCCGGCCTTCTCGTCGGACGGTTTATCCCCCGTAAGCAGGTCTTCCAGAGCCTCGATACCCATGGGTGAGTAACACAGGCGGGCGAGGAGTATGAGCCTCTCGGTGTTGATTCCGGTCCCCATAAACGGGTAGTACAAGACTTTCACTTTGAGCTCCGCATTCCTAGAAGCCTCCTGAGACATGCTTGTCCCTCCCGTGATGTAGTTCAAATGGAGCCGCTCTTAAATGTCACGCTTCTCATCTTCCGACAATGACTTCATTCGACGGAGGCCGCAGACTTCTTTTCACGGTTGCAGTGCAAAACGCCGCGATCCCTTCTTCACGACCGGTGAAGCCCATCCTCTCGGTTGTGGTCGCCTTGATGGATACTTGCTCTGGCCTTATCTCGAGAGAAGCGGCGATGGTGTTCCTCATGCCGTCTATGTAAGGGGCAACCCGCGGAGCTTGGGCTACAATCACCGTATCCAAGTGGACTATGTCAGCGTCCCAATCCGCTCGGAGCCTCTTCCACATTGACTTTAGGAGGTCGACGCTCCGAGCATCTTTGTTTTCCGGAATCTCAGGGAACCACTTGCCTATATCTCCTGCTGCCACGGCGCCCAACAGGGCGTCCATGATCGCATGGGTCAGAACGTCTGCGTCGGAGTGACCGTACAGACCTTTCGGATGGGGGATAGTCACTCCGCCCAGTACGCACGACCGGCCTTCCTTAAACGGGTGGGCGTCAAACCCAAGTCCGGTCACCGTTACTTGCGCCGGGTGTGAGCGGTCCGGCAATCCGGTGCCTTCGTCCGGACGCACGCCGGCCCTTTCAAAATCCGCAGGATAGGTCAGTTTGATGTTCTCAGGCTCACCATCTACCACGGCTACTTCCACACCCAATCTTTCCACGAGCTGGCTGTCGTCGGTACCGGAAAAACCGTCTTCCGCTGCCCGGCGGTATGCTGAGACCAGGATATCCTTCCTGAAAACCTGGGGCGTTTGGACCGCTACAAGGCTACTTCTATTGAGAGTTGCGCTGACTCGGGTAACTTCAGAGTCTCTACCGGCAGAAGCTCCACCAACACAAGATCGACGGACACAATCTCGACCGGCACAGTCGCTAGCGGCAGACGCTGCGCTTTGGGTGCGCTCAACCTGCTTGATGGTGTCTGCAGGCGGAAGCCCGGGTATGGCTGCGCCGTGGGCCAGACCTGCTTCCAGGACTCTCCGGAACATCTCGTACGAGAAGAAGGGCCGGGCGGCGTCGTGCACGGCGACCCATTCCGCATCGGACGGAACTGCAGCCAGAGCGTTCGCAACAGACTCCTGCCTCGATGCTCCACCGACCACGCAGATAGCCGGCACGCTTCCTCCCGCCGATGCCTCGATATCTCGGACGGTCAGCCCGGATAGAGGAGGAATCCCAGACGGCGGTAGGGCTACAACGATCCCCGCCACCTCATGCATTCGGGCCAACCGGGATACCACCGTCTCGATCACCGTGGAATCCCCCAGGCGCCGGAACTGCTTTGGGGCCTCTCCCTGCGCTCTCAGGCCCTGGCCGGCCGCGGCCACGATAACCCAGACAAAGCGGTCCAACTCTTACTCCGACCTGTCCAGATATTTCGGCCGTGCGAACACCATCCGACCGGCAGGCGACGTGTGGACGTTGGTCACCACGACGGCGATCTCCTCGTTCAGGTGCCTCTTAGCCTGCTCGACAACAACCATGGTGCCGTCATCCAAATAACCAACGCCCTGGCCGGGCTGCTTTCCCTCGCGGTGGATCTCAACGGTAAGTTCTTCTCCGGGAGCCACCATGAGCTTCAACGCGTTGGCCAGCCGGTTGACGTTAAGGACCCCCACTTCCTGCAGCTCGGCGATCTTGGCCAGGTTGTAATCGGTGGTAATGACTTCCGCCCCGGTTTCCTTGGCCATCTTGAGGAGCAAGGAATCCACGTCATCGTTGGGCCCGGCAGGCCAGTCCCACGTCTGCACCTCGAGAGGGAAATCCCGCTGCAGCGTGTTCAAGGTGTCGAGACCTCTGCGGCCCTTATTGCGCTTTATGTTGTCGGCGGAATCGGCGATTCGCCTGAGCTCGTCCAACACGAAGTTAGGAATAATGAGCTTCCCCTCGATGAACCCCGAACGGCAGATATCAACTATCCGCCCGTCAATGATCGTGCTGGTATCCAGGAGCTTGGGAGTCGCCTGGCCGAAGGGCAAATCCCCCTTCCGGTCGGTCTGACGTACGTTCCGCCCACCCCTCATCGCCTGCACGAGACGGCCCGGGCTGAGGGAGATGATGTCCTCCTTCTTGCTCCTGGCCACGGCGATGCCGATGTATCCCAGGACAATCATGGAGATGGCCGGCAGGAAACCTCCGACTATCGGTATCGTTGCGAGGGACGGGGTCAATAAATTGGCAATTATAAGACCGACAATAAGCCCCCCGACGCTCACCGCGATATCCTGAAGTGAAGCTCCCCCCAGCGTTTTCACCAGCCAGTCAACACTTCCGACAATTCCCTTGGAGAGAGGTGAACCCATGAAGAAGAAGACCACTGCAAGTACGGCGGCCGTGAACACTATGAAGCCCACCGATACTACAGGGGTGAACTCCTTCTTTAGGAGGGTCTCGAGCGGAGATCGTAAATAGTAGGCGCCGATCCCTCCGAGAAGCGCGCCGGCCATCGCGAAATAGCGACGGACCTTATCCAACAACAAGCACCTCCTTTGTGCGTTCTAACTGACTTATTATAGTTAAGCGTGCCGGACTCCTCCAATCTGTACGAAAGGATAGGGGCTCCAGTTCCACGAAGGCGACCTAAGCATTGAGCCATCACTCAGTGTGCCCAGTGGCCTTGAGTAACCTTAGCATAAGACGAGCCGAAACCGAGCTGTCAAGAGATGGCTATCTCCATGGTTTGACGCAAAACACCAGTTAATGGTACAATACCGCATAAGGGCGCAATGGGAGGTATGCAGATGTTTAAGGTCGGTGACCGCGTCGTTTACCCGATGCATGGCGCCGGGACGATAGAGGGCGTTGAGGAGAGGGAGATTTTGGGCAAGCACCACCGCTACTACGTTCTCAGGCTTCCCATCGGAGACATGAAGGTCATGATCCCGGTTGACAACACCGAAGACATTGGCCTTAGAGATGTTATATCTCCCGAGGAAGTTGACAAAGTCATCGAAGTGCTCAAGCAAGAATGCACCGCCATGTCCACGAACTGGAACCGGCGCTACCGCTCAAATCTCGAGAAGATAAAGAGCGGAGATATCTACGAAGTAGCCGATGTCGTGCGGAACCTGTCGGCCCGTGAGAGGGAAAAGGGCCTTTCTACCGGCGAACGCAAGATGCTCGACAGTGCAAAAGAGATCCTGATATCCGAGATCATCCTCGCTAAGAACTGGGACAGAGAGAAGACCGTATCTGTACTCGAAAACGTTCTCGCGCAAGAAGCTCAGGGATAAACTTGCACTCTAAAACGGCTTTCTTGACTCACAAAGGCCGCTGCATTAGAATGGATTTTGCATTCATGGATGGGCGTGTGGCTCAGAGGGAGAGCATTCGGTTCGCATCCGAAAGGTCGGGGGTTCGAATCCCCCCACGTCCACCAGTTTTTTCTCCAGTGCCCTACTGCGAGGTGAAGGTATTGTGAAAGATGTTCTCTGTGACGGGTTCCAAGAGACGGTAGAGAACTACCTTATGAGGCACAGAAGCATCCTTGATGTAATGACCAAACTCACCGAATCGACGGGCAGGGTAAATCGCGCGGTGGCCAAAGCCGTAACAAACTGCGGTTGCGTAGAGATCGAAGCCGGAAAACAGAAGGTTCCACCTGATCTTGACTCCCTCGAAAACCTAAAAGCGCACATGAGCACACATATTAAGGGAAAACTCTGTGAGCACTGCGCGGAAATACTGGAAGACGAAATCGGCCGCAATCTGTTCTACTTGGCAGCCCTCTGCAGCATCCTCGGACTGAACTTGAGCGACATCCTAGTCAAAGAAAAAGAACGGGTAGCCTGCTTGGGTATGTACAATTTCTCATAAGCTTTATACAAGGGCTTCATAGAAGGGCGTTTCGCACGGCTTCTTCAACCGACGAGATGCCCTTTAGATTTGGAGAGGCTTTGTGCCTCTTTAAGAAACCGGATGGGACAAGTATCTCTTCGAAGCCTACGCGCTGGGCCTCTTTGACCCTGTCTTCCATCCTTGAGACCATACGCACCTCACCCGAAAGACCGATCTCTCCGAAACAGGCCAGGCCGGGCTTTACGGGTCTGTCGTAGAAAGAAGACATGAGGGCCAGTCCAACAGCGAGGTCTATCCCCGGTTCGTCGATCCTAATCCCCCCGGCCACTTTCACATAGGCATCCCTCATGTCGAGACCCGCCTCCAGTTTCTTGGACAGGACGGCCAGTATCAGAGAGACGCGCTGGTGCTCGATTTCGCCGGTCACCCTCCTGGGAGCACCGTACGCACATGCCGCCAGAAGAGACTGGACTTCCAAGCACATGGCCTGGTTTCCCTTGAGGCACACGGCGACGCAGGAACCGGTATTTCCGGCGTTTCGCTCGGAGAGAAAGATCTCGGATGGATTGGGTATCTCCACAATGCCCCGGTCCTCCATCTGGAAGACCGCGACTTCGTTAGTAGGGCCGAAGCGGTTTTTCTGAGCGCGCACAATCCGGTATAGGTGGTTGGAGTCGCCCTCGAAATAGAGGACCGTGTCCACAAGGTGCTCCAGGAGCCTGGGGCCCGCGATGCCACCCGTTTTCACCGTGTGCCCGACCATCACGCAGGTGACGTTGTTCTCCTTTGCATATTGCTGCAGTTTCGTGGCGCACGCTCTCACCTGGTTCGGTCCTCCGGGCAGGGAGTCCACCCCCTCGTCTTCGCACGTCTGAATGGAGTCCACTATGAGGAGTTCGGGCTTTACCTTCCCGCACATCTCCAGGATCGCGTCGACATCCTGTAAGGCGGCAAAGAAGAGGTCGTCGGTGAGGACCCCCAGCCTTTCAGCCCTCATCCTTACCTGGTTCTGGGACTCTTCACCGGAGGTATAGAGAACGCGGCCTCTGGATTTGGCTATCGACTCGGATATCGTGAGGAGCAGCGTAGACTTCCCTATCCCCGGCTCTCCCGCGAGGAGGATGACGGACCCCGGGACAAAGCCACCGCCCAGCACGCGGTCGAACTCGTTCATACCGCTCCTAAACCGTGTCACATCTTGGACGGGCACTCTCGACAGGATTACCGGTTCGACCGTTACCGCCGCGGCTTTCGACGTCTTGACAGGCCTTTCTACTTCCTCGGTCATAGTGTTCCATTCGCCGCACTGGGGGCACTTCCCGTACTGGCGAGGAGATTGATAACCACAGGAAGAACACACAAATCTGGATGTGACTCGCGGCATGATACCAGTCCTTTCTCTTAGGGCATGATTCTACCGCCAAGAAGGGCATTCCTCTTAACCCGGAGGTCCGGCCGACACCCATCGGCTACAAAAGACACAGCAGATCACTAAAGACCCGGCAGACCACAAAAGGCCGGGTGGAGCAAGAAAGGCCCGGAAGTCCCGGGCCTTTCGTCTTCTTCCAGTAGTACCGGCTCAAGTACCGCGTAAGGCGCAGGCGCTACTGACCCTACTCAGCCGCGCCTGCCACAGGCGCCCTAAAGGTGAACCTGCCGGTATCGTCCACATCCACCACAACCGTGTCGCGCTCTTTGAACTCGCCGCGCAGGACCAAGTCTGAAAGCGGGTCCTCGACAAGACGCTGAATGGCGCGCCGGAGCGGTCTGGCGCCGTACTCGGGGTCGGTGCCTTCCTCAACGAGCTTCTCTTTGGCCTTATCCGTAATCTCGATCTTGAGGTTGGCCGCCTCTTCCAGCCTCTTCGCCACCTGGCCTAGCTGGAGGAGCACGATCTCTTTAAGGTCTTCGACCGTGAGGGACTGGAAGACGATGATCTCATCCACCCTGTTCAGGAACTCAGGCCTAAACATCCGCTTCACGACGTCCATGACACGGTCCTTCATCTCCTCGTGCTCTTTGACCGTATCACGCTCGGTGGTAAACCCGAGAACCGCCTTCCCGTGGATCACATCGGCGCCGGCGTTGGACGTCATGATTATCACGGTGTTCCTGAAATCAACGGTACGACCTCTTGCTTCGGTGAGCCGGCCGTCCTCAAGCACCTGCAGGAGCACGTTGAAGACGTCGGGGTGGGCTTTTTCGATCTCGTCCAGGAGGACCACCGAGTAGGGCTTACGCCTTACGGCCTCGGTGAGCTGCCCGCCCTCATCGTAACCTACATAGCCCGGCGGGGCCCCTACCAACCTGGACACCGTATGACGCTCCTGGTACTCGGACATATCCAGCCTGATTAGGGCATCTTCGTCACCGAAAAGGGCCTCGGCCAGCGCCCTTGCGAGCTCGGTCTTCCCTACTCCCGTGGGACCAAGGAAGATGAATGACCCGATGGGCCGCTTGGGGTCCTTTAGCCCTGCCCTGGAACGCCTGATGGCACGGGCAACGGCTTGCACCGCTTCGTCCTGCTTGATGACTCTCTTGTGGAGCTCCTCCTCAAGGTGCAGGAGCCTCTCGGTCTCGGCGGCCGCCAGCCGCTTGACCGGGATTCCGGTCCAGTCAGAAACGATCACGGCGATGTCTTCCTCGGTAACGGTCGACTTGGTCGGCACCTCTTGCGACTGCCAGCTCTTCTTCTTCTCTTCCAGCTCTTTGCGCAGGCGGTGTTCCTTGTCGCGGTACTCGGCAGCTTTCTCGAACTCCTGGTTCGCGACGGCAAGCTCTTTCTGTCTAGCCAGCTCCTCGATCTGGCGCTCGAGCTCCCTGATGCCGTCGGGGGCCGCAAACGCCTTCATTCTCACCTTCGAACCTGCTTCATCGATAAGGTCTATGGCCTTATCCGGGAGGAAACGGTCCGAAACGAACCGGTCGGACAGCCTCGCTGCCGCCTCAAGGGCCTCGTCGGTGTACTTCACCTTGTGGTGCTCTTCGTAACGGCTCTTCAGCCCCTTCAGGATGCTGATGGTCTCATCGACTGTCGGTTCGGCCACCATGACGGGCTGGAACCGCCTCTCAAGCGCAGCATCTTTCTCTACGTGCTTCCGGTACTCGTCCAAAGTCGTAGCTCCGACGCACTGGAGCTCTCCTCGCGCGAGGAGGGGCTTCAGTATGCTGGAGGCATCAATGGCCCCCTCAGCCGCACCTGCTCCGATGATGTTGTGCATCTCATCGATGAAGAGGATGATGTTGCCGTCCCTTTTGACCTCGTCCAGGATCTTCTTGAGCCTTTCCTCGAACTCGCCGCGGTACTTCGTTCCGGCGACCAGAGACCCCAGGTCCAGGGTGATAACCCGTTTGTCCTTAAGCATCTCGGGCACCGAGCCGTCGGCTATGGCCTGAGCCAGCCCTTCGGCTATGGCGGTCTTCCCGACTCCGGGCTCACCTATGAGAACGGGGTTGTTCTTGGTCCTCCTCGAGAGGATCTGGATAACGCGCTCGATCTCTTTCTCGCGCCCGATAACGGGGTCAAGCGCTCCCTTCTTCGCGAGCTCCGTTAGGTCGCGGCCGTAGGTTTCAAGGGCGGGAGTCCGCTTCTTGTCTCCACGCCTCTCCTGCGATTGAGGGGCGCCGAACCCAGGAAATCCCGGAAACCCTGGGATAGGAGGAAAGGGAGATTCGCCCTGCTGGGGAGATTCTTGCTGCATTCCCCCGAGCAAGTTGATGACTTGCTCTCTCGCGGACTCAATCTCCAGTCCTGCTTTCCTAAGCACCTGCGCGGCCAGACCCTCCTGCTCGCGGAGCAGGGCCAGCAGGATATGCTCTGTGCCGACCCAGCCGTGCCCAAGCGCCATTGCCTCTCGCTGGGCATTCTGGATGACCCGTTTGGCCCCGGGAGTGGCACTGTCTACATTGGTCGGGGGACGCTTCTGAATGACCTTCTTCAGTTCTTCCTGGATCTCTGAGGGCTGGACACCCAAAGCGTCCATGACTTTCCTGGCCAGTCCCCCTTCGGCTTTCAAGAGGCCCAGCAAGATATGCTCTGTATCCATAGCTTCCGCGCCGTATTGCTTGGCGAATTCCTCTGCCCAAGCTATGACGCGAGACGCGTTGTCTGTGTACTTCGGCCTTCCATTCACTTAAGTAAACCTCCCTCCTGCACTCTGGTTCTTGTTATGCGAAAACACCTGAAATCTCACACGTTACGGTCCTCTTACGATTTCATGCTCGCGAGATGACGCCTCAACAGCTCTGCCCGGGCGATGTCCCTCTCCTCGGACGACATCGTCCGCCCGTGAGAACGCATCACGAAATTCGGCTGGGCAATAACGAGGATCTCATTGATGTGCGTGACATCCGGTCCGTCGATAAGCCCCAGCTCTACCCCTAGCCTTACGTCCGACCAGAGCCTCACGGCCTCTTCCGAACTCATTGAGCGAGCGTTTGTGAGTATGCCCCACGCCCTGAAAATGCGGTCTTCCAAGGCGGACCGCCTGTTCTTCATGAGGGTCTCGCGGTAGCGCTTTTCCTCGGCTACAACCTGTTTCGCGATCAGCGAAAGGTTCTCCAGTATCTCCTTCTCAGACTGGCCCAACGTGATCTGGTTGGACACTTGATAAACGTTTCCCTGACCCTCAGTGCCTTCACCGTACAACCCCCGTACTACGAGCCCCATCTTGTTGACTGCGGAAAGCACCCGTGAGACCTCGTCCCCAATGGCCAGGGCAGGGAGGTGAACCATCACCGAAGCCCTCAGCCCCGTGCCCACGTTGGTCGGGCACGCAGTCAGAAAACCGGTCCTATCGTCATAGGCGAAGTCGAGCCGCTCATCCAGGAGGTCGTCCATCCCGTTCGCAGTTATATATGCTTCGTCCAGTTCAAGGCCGGAGTAGAGGCACTGGATCCTAAGGTGGTCTTCCTCATTGACCATGATTGAAACCCGCTCATCGGGGCGCGTCACAAGGCCGCGGCCCGGAAGAGGCTGGGCATGTTGCGGGCTCATGAGATGCTTCTCGACAAGCACTTGCCGGTCGAGGGGACTCACATCTTCCAGGTCAATGCAGGTGAGCTCAGGCACGGCCTTCCGGGCGTTTACGTCCAAGACGGCATTCTTGACTTTATCGAACACGGTCTTGGCAGCTTTCTCATCCATGCGGTGAGGGAACTCGACGTCGCGGAGATTCCTGGCAAGTCTCACTCTCGAGGAGATCACCACGTCTGACATGGTCCCTGAACCGTCCATCCAGGGGGACGACGATCTCCGCACAATATTCTCGAGCAGGCCTTCTTCGCGCCTCATTCCTCTTCCCTCCCCAACGTCGACTCCAGGGCTTTGATCTTGTCCCTGAGCTCCGCCGCCTTCTCATAGGCCTCTTCGGCAACAGCGGCCGCAAGCTGCCTCCTTAGTTCCTCCAGTTTGCGGCGGGTTCTTGCAGCTCCGCCTGCCTTAACAGGCGCCTTCCCGATATGCCTCCCTGAACCGTGTATCCTCCTAAGGAGCGGGTCCAGCCGGTCTTCAAAGGTCTCATAGCACCGCGAACAGCCCAGGCGTCCCGCGCGGGCGAAGTCGCGGTAGCTCATTCCACATATCCTGCACCGCTTCTCTTCCTCGCCCGGAGAAGCAGCGGGAAGCCCTTTCATCTGTGACCCCAAGAGGGCGGAGAGCAGGCTGTTTATGGAGAAAGTCGGCTGGAAGAGCACGCTCAGAACCCCCTTCTTCTGGGCGCACTCAGCGCAGAGGTTCATAACCGTCCTCTTGCCGTTCACCACTTGTTCAAACCGGACCGTTGCAGGATTCTTCCCGCACTCCTCGCAAGTCATGTTCCTTCACTCTCCCTTTGCTCTACAGAGAAATATGCGTTCAGCATCGCCTTGAATATGTTTGCCCTAAGGAGGTCACGGTCGGGGAGTCCTATCGTGAGAGCGTTCCTTGACAGGGCGGCCCTCATGACCGCATAGGTCCTCTCATCCAGATGGCCTTCCTCGCGAAGCCGTTCCAGGTAGGCGTACGATTCCCCCTGGCTCAAATGGCTTCCCACATCGTTTAGGACATCGCGAACTCTCTCGGGGTTTAGGCTAACCTTTGTTACCCTTATGAACCCTCCGCCCCCGCGTCTCGACTCGATGATGTAGCCCCTCTCAGGCGAGAACCGGGAGGTTATCACGTACGTCACCTGCGAAGGCGCGCACCTGAAGAGCTCAGCGATGAGTGCCCTTTGTATTTCGGCCACGCCCTCGCCTTCGGCTATCAGGGATTCGATATATCTCTCAATGTGATCGGCCAGGCTGGCCACCGGCATCCACCACCTTTCCCAAGAGGGTAACCTTTACTTTGTCTTTCTTTGACTTATTATACGTCCAGGATTTGCTTTCATCAAGTTTTTCTTGTCTTAGGAAAGAGTACCGTTCTTCCGCGGCCCCTCTACCATTTGAGCACCTGGAACATCCTAAACTTGAGGTATTCTGTCTCGGGGACTCCTGAGAGAACCGGGTGATCGGCCCGCTGCCCGCGGCGCTCGATAACCCTCAAGGAGACCTTCGCGTCTTTCGCCGCTTCCTCGAGCATATCGTCAAATTCTTGGGGAGTTACGTGCTGCGAACAGGACGAGGTACACAAGATGCCACCGTCTTCGACCACTTTCATTGCCCGCAAGTTGATCTCTTTGTACCCGGCAAGAGCGCTTTCTACCATCTTTCTCGAGCGCGCGAAGGCCGGCGGGTCCAAGAGCACCGCCCCGAACTTCCGACCGCTCCGCTCATAGTCACGAAGCGCATCGAATGCATTGGCCATCTCAAAGGACGCTCCTCCTGAGAATCTGTTCCTGCCGGCAGCCGCCCTGGCAAGGTCGAGAGCTGCTTCACTGGCATCCATGAAGAGCACGCCCGAGGCCCCTCCCTTGAGGGCAGAAAGACCGAATCCGCCCGAATAGGAGAAAGCATCGAGGACGGATTTTCCTGCGAGATGCTTCCGGATGAGGAGCCTGTTCTCGGACTGGTCAAGGAAGTAACCCGTTTTCTGGCCCCGTTGGATGTCCACGAGTACGGTGACACCGTTTTCATCCATCTCGATAACCGGGTCGAACGGTTCGCCCAGGTACCCGGTCCGGAGGCTCATGCCCTCCAGCCTCCTCACCGGCGCGTCATTCCTCTCGTAGATGCCTTTAGGGCTCACATACTCGTTTACGGCCTCGATGAGCGTCTCTTTCCACCGGTCAATCCCCAGCGTAAGTGTCTGGAAGGAGACATATCCGGCAAAGATGTCGACGACGAGCCCCGGCAAGAAGTCGCCTTCCGAGTAGACCAGCCTGTACCCGCCGGGGTCGTCTCCGAAGGAGCCACTAAGGCCGAAGAGGAAACGCCTGTACTCAACCGCCTGCCGTACGCGTTCTTTGAAGAACGCTTCGTCTATATCTCGGTCTTCTCGAGACAGGACCCTTACCGTGATGGTTGACTCAGGGTTAATGTAGCCGAGGCACACAAATCTACCCCTGGGGTCCCTGACCTCGACGATATCTCCCGGGCTGAACGCCCCATCCACGGACCCTATCTCGGTTGAGAATATCCACGGGTGTCCGCTGAACACCCTGTGCTTCACTTTCGGGAGCAGGTGTACGACCGGCCTCATATCTAGCCTCGTTCAAGGAGATACTTCTCGGCCGACCAGACCGCAACGGCTCCATCGCCCACGGCCGTTGTTATCTGACGGAGCGGCTTTCGCCTAACATCGCCGGCCACAAAAAGGCCCGGTGTCTTTGTAGACATATCTTCATTGGTCAGCACATAGCCGTATTCGTCCGTCTCTACAAGGTGCCTCACGGGTTCAACGTTGGGCATCCAGCCGACGTAAAGGAACAGCCCCTGGACTTCCAGGTCGCGAACTTCTCCGGTCCTGAGGTCCCTCACCGAGATGCCGGTTAGGACCTCATCTCCCCTCACGGACTCGACTACCGTGGACCTAAGCTGCTTTATCTTGGGGTTTTGATCGACGAGCTTCACGTTGGCGGCTCCGGCCCTGTACTCATCGCGCCTGTGGATGAGAAGGACTTCCTTGGCGAACTGGGTGAGGAAGACGGCTTCAGATAGGGCAGAGTCTCCTCCGCCGACCACGGCCACAACTTTGTCCCTAAATAGCGCGCCGTCGCACGTGGCGCAGAAGCTGATCCCCTTGGCCAGGTACTTCTCCTCTCCGGACACCCCCAGCTTCCTTGGAAGCGTCCCGGCTGCGTACACAACCGCCCGCGCGGTGTATTCCGCGTCACCGGTGCTCACCTTAAGGCCGGCCTCCCCGCTTGCCCCGCTGTCCTGGGCCTCCTGAGTTATCCTGGTTACTTCCTCGTACTCTATCTTCACGCCAAAAGCCTTGGCCTGACGGGCCATAAGGTCCATGAGTTCCGGGCCGCCTATCCCATTCGGGAAACCGGGGTAGTTGTAGATCATGTCGGCCATGCTCGGCTGGCCGCCACCGCCCATGGGGTCAATCAAGAGAGTCTTCCAACCTGCTCTTCCGGCATATATCGCTGCGGTCATCCCCGCGGGACCACCGCCTACAACAATGATGTCGTAATTCACGCCGCTCACCCCTTCTCAGTATTCCGTGTCGAGTGGCCTTTTGCACAACATCGCGTCACCTCGAATGCTAACACGCTAAGCTCCGGAGAGCCAAGACGATCCAAGGGTTTTACATGCTTGAGCGGGGAAGCCTAATGCGTAGATATGCCCATTCATTTACCGGCCTCATGCAGCCGCCGGGAATCGTTTCATGGGGGTATGGATGATGTCGAATCGAAAGCCCTGGAGCGCATCTTTTAAGAGCGAGAAGTGGCTTTGGGTGCCCGGAATAGCGCTGGCGATCGTTCTCGCCTTCGTGGTAAGGGGGCTCCGGACTCCTCCCAAGAAAACAGATCTGCCCAATAGCGAACCCACTATTTCGGTCTACATGCATGAAACCGGCGAAGTACAGAACATGCCGCTTGAGACGTACCTGGAAGGCGTGGTTGCCGCGGAGATGGATCCCACGTGGCCCTTAGAGGCCCTGCGCGCCCAGGCGATAGTCGCCCGGACGTTCACCCTCAAGAAGATGAGCGAGAGCGGAGTCCCCAAGAGGGGGACACAGGCCAGCACCGATCCTAACGAATTCCAGGCCTACAACGCTCAGAGGGTAAACGATAGGGTGAAGCAGGCAGTCAGGGAGACCAGGGGGCAGATAGTACTCTACGGCGGCGAGCCCATAAACGCTTGGTTCCACGCGAGTTCCGGAGGCGTTACCGCCAGCGCGGTTGAGGGCCTGGGCTACAACAAGGAGAAAACCCCTTATGTGGCTCCCAAGGACGACGTCCAGAAGGAACCTACCCAGACGTGGTACCGGACCTTCTCAAACTCCGAAGTGGCACAGGCTTGCACCCAAGTCGGAGTTCCGATAGACCGCGTTGAGTCCATCAAGATCGGCCGAAAAGGTCCCTCCGGCAGGGCAGAGACGCTCATCGTAAACGGAAAGGAGGTCCCCGCTCCTTCGTTTAGAGTGGCGCTCGGCGCGGCGAAAATGAGGTCCACGCTCTTGGACTCGGTGTCGATGTCGGGTGACTCCATCGTCATGAAAGGCCGGGGTTACGGCCACGGCGTCGGCATGTCCCAGTGGGGGGCCTTTATCCTCGCCCAACGGGGAAAATCCGCGGAGGACATCATCAAGTACTACTACAGTAACGTCGAAATCCAAAAGCAGTGGCAGTAAAAGAGTCCCGGCCGAGAGCCGGGACTCTTCTCATATCAGCCACTTGATCCATCGGCCTACGGGCAAGAGGAAGCCCAAGCGCTGCATTCCGACTTGTTACTTCTCCTGCTCCTTGCGCTTCTTGGCTTCCTCTATTATGGTCTCGGCGATGTTTCCGGGTACTTCTTCGTAGTGGTCGAACTCCATAGTGAAGAGACCCCTACCTTGAGTCATAGACCTCAGGTCAATCGCGTACTTCTGGAGCTCGGCAAGTGGCGCGGTGGCCTTGATGACTTGGAAGTGCCCACGCGCCTCCATACCCTGGATCCTTCCGCGCTTCTTGTTGAGGTCTCCCATGATATCACCCATGAACTGCTCGGGAACAGTGACCTCGAGCCTCATGATGGGTTCGAGCAGGATGGGATTGGCCTCCATGCATCCCTTCTTGAACGCCAGAGAAGCGGCGATCTTGAAAGCCATTTCAGACGAGTCTACAGGGTGGTAAGAGCCGTCGTACAGGGTGGCTTTCAGTCCGGTAACAGGATACCCGGCTAGGACGCCTTCCACCATGGCCTCGCGCAAGCCCTTCTCAACGGCCGGGATATACTGACGGGGAACGGCGCCGCCGAAGATCTTGTCGACAAACTCAAACTCGGCTTCGGTAGGCTCGAACTCGATCCAGACGTGACCGAACTGCCCGCGGCCTCCGGTCTGCTTCTTGTGCCGTCCTTCCGCCTTGGAAGAGCCCTTGATGGTCTCGCGATAGGGGATCGTGGGAGTCGTAAGGTCCACGTCAACTCCAAACTTCCTCTTGAGTTTGCCCGTGGTCACGTCCACGTGGACCTCGCCAAGTCCGGAAAGGATGGTTTCGCCGGTCTCGGCGTTCCTCTCAACGGTAATCGTGGGATCTTCTTCGGTGAGCCTGGTAAGGCCGGAAGAGATCTTATCCTCGTCGCCCTTTGTCTTTGGACGTACGGCAACCGAGTAAATGGGCGGCGGGAACTTGATGGGGCTGAACACAACGGGTTCCTCTTGCTTGCAGAGGGTATCTCCCGTGAGAGTATCCTGGAGCTTCGCGACGGCGCCGATATCACCGGCGTTCACCACTGCCGCAGGTTCCTGTGTCTTGCCCTTTATCGTGTAAAGCTGGCCGATCCTCTCAACCTTGTTCCGGGTGGAGTTGAGGACCGTGCTGTTGGAAGCGAACTTGCCTGAGTACACCCTGAAGAGAGTGAGCTTGCCGACGTACGGGTCCGCAGTAGTCTTGAACACGAGCGCGGAGAACGGAGCCGACTCGGAAGCCTCTCGCTCGACCTCGGCCTCTTGCCCCGGAACCGTCCCCTTGACGGGTGGCACGGCCTTCGGCGAAGGCAGGTAATCAACCGCGGCATCCATTAGCTGGGCGATACCGATGAGCTTGGCGGCTGCGACGGGCACTACGAGGTGTATCCGTCCCTTGGAAGAAGCCAGGCGCAAGCCCCTCAGGATCTCCTCGTCGGACAGATCCCCTTCCTCAAGGTACTTCTCCATCAGCTCGTCATCGCCGTCACAGGCGGCTTCCTTAAGCTGCTCCTTGACGTCCGACACCTGCCCGGCCATGTCGTCGGGGACAGGGCCCTCGGTAAACTTGCCGTTGGGGCCGGCGGTAAGCATGACGCCTCTTATGACGTCCACGATCCCTTTGAGGTTCGCTTGCTTTCCAACAGGCAGGTAGAGAGGAGTAGCGCGACCTCCAAAGGCCTCGTTGATCTGGTCGACGGTTGTCTGGAAATCCGTGTTCTCCCTGTCGAGCTTGTTGACGACAATGAGGCGGGGGATGTCGTACTCGTTGGCGTACTGCCACACGAGCTCGGTCCCGACCTCAATTCCTCCTGTTGCATCGACAACCACGATCGCGCCGTCGCAGACGCGAAGCGCCGAACGGACTTCGCCGACAAAGTCAAAGTATCCTGGGGTATCCAGGATGTTGAGCTTCTTACCCTTCCACTCAATGGGAGCTATAGATGTTGAAATGGTGGTCTTTCTTCTTTGCTCCTCGGGGTCGAAGTCAAGGACTGACGTCTCGTCATCGGTCCGACCGAAGCGGTCGTTTCCGCCGGATACGAACAACATCGCGTCGCCCAGCGTAGTCTTTCCGGCTCCACCGTGAGAGATAAGAGCAATGTTTCGGATGTTGTCCGTAGAGTACTCTTTCAAAGCCATCTCCTCCTACGCTTGAAAAGAAACCTCAAAGATTTTCATGAAGGAACTACAGAGACACGTCAAAGCCGTAAGGCAACCTTGGTGCACTCGATAGAATACCACTCAGAACACCAAGGAACACCAACGAACATGAGACGCTGCCTGAACGCCGGAGCCACCTTAGAAAAAAGTCTGAAGAGCGATAAAGAAAGCTCCTCGGGCATATTATCAATTCGCCCAAGGTAGGTGCAAGGGAAACTCCCCAACATGATAAACATGGCAGGTGGCTCCCGTTCCGGAAGCCACCTGCCATTGTCGGCTGTTGATTCCCTGGCCCTTTGCTTGTGATGCTCTACCTGATGCTTACCAGATGTAGAACCAAGCCTGACTGACGACGCGGTAGTAGCCGGATCCGACGTTGGACCTGACGTCTACCTGATAGCTGCCCCGCTCAAGCGCATCGAGAGGGATAAACACGTACCTGGTCGCACCGGCCTCTATAGTCCCTATGGACTGGCCGATCCCGACGTCGCCCCTGTAATCCCTATCGCCCGACTTCTTGACGAGGACCTGGTACCCGTACTGGTAAGGCAGGGTGATGTCCTTATCGGAGGTGTTCTTGATGGTAAGGCGCAGCTTGGGGCTCCTACTCCACAAGCTGGGCGCTATATACTCAACGCTGTACTCCAGGGGGTCCTTGGCGACCCTGGGACGCAAGTTGATGTAGGCTGACGCTACGGGCGCCCACTTGGTCTCGGCGATGAAGTAAGCCTGAGCCAGGTAAGTGCCTTGACGGAGTTCGCCCGGAAGGGCCTCCTTGTACGTCTTGCTCTGGCCTGCCCTAAACGTCTCCTGCACGAGTGCCTGAGTAAACACCTTGCCATAGGACGCTCTGTAGGCGACTTTGCCGTCTCTCCATAGCGCAAAATCTACCTGCATTCCGCTGGGAGTGCTGACCTTGATCGGCCTGCGCGTCGGGTTATGCACGGTGAGGATAAGCTCGTGGGTTTCAGCCGAGTAATCGAGCCAGTACTGCAGCCCGGTACCGTTCTTGGGGGCTTGTCCCCAAACGGGCCAGATCGGGAACGGCTCCCACCTGGCTTGCCACGGAGCCTCGCGCCAGTTCACATCGCGAGGCGATTGAGGCGCTGCCATCGCAGCGGGCGCCAGTGCCAAAACGGCTATAATGACCACCATTACTGCTACGCTCATGCGCTTTACCACTGGTCATCTCTCCTATTCTTCTTGATTCGCGGAAATACGCGCCAAACTCTTTCAGGATCCGCGCGCCTCTCCGCGCCACGGGTGTTTGCGACCTGCATGGCCTTCGCGGACTGTAGTTTACATAATATCACTCAGAGGCCCGGCCCGTTTAAGAAATCCCTGCCATAAATAGGCCTTATTCAGGTCGTTTCATAGAATAGGACAGGCGTGGTGCGCATCGTGTTCCGTAAAGTGGGCTGGGATCTGATGGCTCGTCTGTTATTCACAGGATCTGGAGTTATCCCCAGACTTGTCAACAACATTCTACAGCATCAGTCAGAGCCCCAACCAAGATCCTAGGAGCAATGCTATAGAGGAAAGATGCTTGTGACCATATCAACAGAACCGGCGTCCCGATATGTCAGGAGACTGCCATCGGTGGCGTTTGCCCAGATGCTCTCCCGATGAGACAGATCAGACAGTGTCTTGCAGGGAAGGCGACCATACTTGGCAATGACACGCTTGAGGATTCGGATTTCATCCGGAGCCAATGAGCCAAACGAAGATCTCTTCTTCGGTCGCACCACTGTGCCAGAGAATTGTTCGGCCTCCCTGGTCTCAAGCGTAATCGTCTCTGACTCCTCCAGTAGCGCCAGCAAGAGTCGAAACCTGTGTGGAACAGGACCATACGGAAGTCGGGCATAGGCGAGTCCGGTCATGGACTTGCCGCAAGCCAGATAATTGGCAAAGTCCGCTACCCAAAGAAGCTTGGCTAGTCTGGTCTCGTACAGGTCACAGACCCTCGTCGCTAAGAATAGGACAACATCCTCTATTCTTACGAGATCAGGAACCCTATAACCACAGGCTTCCGGATTTCGCCCGAATGCGAGCACTTCCTCCTTCTGAAAAGCCCGCATCAAAGAATCATCTTTGTCACTGGAGCATAGTTCACGCAAACGCTCCTCGAGCTTCCGGGACTCAAACCCGGACAGACGGTCTTTGTTTTTCTCCCACTGTCTAATGACGAATTGGGGATCATCGCGCATCTGCCTGAGGACAGAGTCATGCGCTTCATCCTGCAACGCTCCACGCTCGTACCTTTGCGTAGTCACAGGCCCCCACCCCAGCAGTCGGCCCAGAGCTCTGTGTGAGAGCCCATACTTGCGTCTGATCCCCGCAATATCGTTAGGAGACAAGAGACCGTGTTTTTTCGGTAGAGCTCGTAAGCAGACTGAAGAGTTTTCTCGGCCATGTCCGTATCCCAGATCTCGTTTTCGCAGACCCTGCAGTAAGCCACTTCTGAATCAACCGTAATAGGCTCTCCCCGAACCATGACGGTGTCTTGACGCGTTGAATATCTGACCTCACGCTCTTCCAGGCAATGCGTGCAGAACACCCTCACGGTTTGGACACCTCATTTCCCTTCAAAGGGTACTCCATGTCCCATTCTGGCAGGTGAAAAGACTTGCAGATAACCCGGCGTTTGAACAGAGAGACCTTTACATACACAGAACGACCGCTTTGTAGCCGGACAAGATAAAATCCCCACAAGTGGACAAACTTTTTCCCCACTTTCGGACAAGATCGTCCCCACTTTAGGACAATAAAGAAGGCCTGCTCCGAGCCGAGCAGAAGGTTTCTGTTA
>Ga0134103_1000222_pt1 | contig 71938 bp, 73 predicted proteins | sample 14_taG_2_FD_94445 | JGI IMG/M metagenome (GOLD analysis project Ga0134103, IMG submission 94445) | Switchgrass degrading microbial communities from high solid loading bioreactors in New Hampshire, USA - 14_58_20_212_A1 metaG | ecosystem: Engineered > Bioreactor > Semi-continuous > Anaerobic >...
AGGATCAAACTCTCCATTGATATCTCAACTTCAAGTTCAATCTCCAGCTTAATTCGCCTCATGTCTACCATGGGCGCACAAACTTGGCTGTGGTTGGTTCTGTTGTCTAGTTTTCAAGGTTCAAGAGCCGGCACCACAGTGCCTTCTCTCAATTACTGCCGCCTGAACATGGTTGTCTCAGCGGCAGCGACATCATAATAACACATTTCCGCCACTCCGTCAACCAGGTATTTTCACCGAGTTTGCGGAGCGGAATACCAGCGTAACACCGAGATAGTGTTCAGTCAACTGGAACGTTATTCCTCATCTTCGTCCCGGCTGATGTTGGCCACTGCCACAACCTTATCCCCTGCATCAAGCCTCATCAAGGTGACTCCCTGCGTAGACCGGCCTTGGCGGGAAATGTCACTCACCGGAATCCGAATCATTATTCCTTCCAAGGAGATGATCATGACCTCATCTGATTCCTGCACGAGCCGAATCCCGACGATGGGGCCTGTCTTCAACGTCATGTTGAGCGTCTTGATTCCTTTGCCGCCCCGGCCGGTAATGCGGTACTCCTCGACTGGCGTACGCTTTCCAAATCCGTTTTCAGTCACGACCAGGACTTCTCGGTCATTAGTGACAACGCCGAGTCCTACCACGGCATCATCTCTCTCTAGAGTGATACCCTTCACGCCGCGGGCACTGCGGCCCATGGGCCTCACGTCTGTTTCTGCAAACCTAATCGCCTGGCCGTACCTCGTCACCAACATGAGCTCCTTGGAGCCGTCAGTCAGCTCCACACCGATCAGCTCATCATCCTCATCAAGGCTGATGCAGATCAAGCCGGCGCTGCGGAGGTTGGCAAACTCGCTCAAAGATGTTTTCTTGATCACGCCCTGGCGTGTGGCCATCACGAGATACAGATCCTCACTGTACTCCGCAATCGGTATGGTAGCCTGGATGCGCTCTCCCGGATCAAGGTTCAGGAGATTAATAATCGCTGTACCCCGGGCACTGCGGCTGGCTTCAGGAATCTCATGCCCCCGCAGGCGGTAAACCCGGCCGCGGTTTGTGAAGAACAGCACTGTGCTGTGGGTGCTGGCAACGAACAGCTGTTCCACAAAGTCCTCAGATTTTGTGGGCAGCGCCGTGATTCCCCGGCCGCCCCGCCGCTGAGCCCGGTACGCATCCACCGGCAGGCGCTTAATGTAGCCGCGGTGGGTGACTGTAACTACGATATCTTCTTCAGCGATCAGGTCTTCCTCTTCGAAGTCTCCCTCAGAGCGGCTGATCCGCGTGCGGCGCGCATCAGCGAACTCCGCCTTCAGAGCCAGCAGCTCTTCCTTGACAATCTCATACACCAAGTGGAGATCGCCCAAGATCTCCCGCAGGCGGGCAATGGTCTTCTGGAGTTGGGCGTATTCTTCTTCAATCTTTTCCCGCTCCAGGCCGGTCAAGCGTTTGAGCTGCATGTCCAGGATGGCGACGGCCTGGCGCTCCGTCAGGCCAAACCGGCTCATCAGCTGCTCTCGCGCGACTTGATCGCTGCGGGCAGCTCGGATAATAGCAATAATCTCATCGATGTTGTCCAGAGCGATGCGGTAGCCCTCCAAGATATGGGCCCGTTCTTCCGCTTTCTGCAGATCAAAGCGGGTGCGGCGGATCACAACGTCCCGCTGGTGGTCGAGATAGCAGCGGATCATTTCCCGCAAGGACAGGATTTTTGGCTCGTTGTCCACCAGGGCCAACATGATGACGCCGAAGGTATCCTGGAGCTGCGTGTGCTTGAACAGGCGATTGAGCACAATCTGCGGATTGGCATCACGCCGCAGTTCAATCACGATTCTGAGCCCCGTCTTGTCCGATTCGTCCCTGAGGTCAGTGACGCCGTCGATCTTCTTGTCCCGCACCAGCTCAGCGATTTTCTCAATCAGGCGGGCCTTGTTGACCATGTAGGGGATTTCAGTCACCACAATCCGGGACTTGCCGCCGGACATCTCCTCGATCTGGGTCTTGGCCCTGACCCGGATTCGCCCGCGGCCGGTCTCATAGGCCTCCTTGATGCCGTCCCGGCCCATGATGACCGCGCCTGTAGGGAAGTCGGGCCCCTTGATGTACTTCATCAGCTCTTTGGTGGTTATGTCTGGGTTGTCGATCATGGCCACAATGCCGTCAATAACCTCACCCAGGTTGTGCGGAGGGATATTTGTGGCCATGCCGACAGCAATTCCCTGAGCCCCATTCACCAGCAGGTTGGGGAACCGGCTGGGCAGGACTGCCGGCTGTTCCAAAGTCTCATCGAAGTTGGGGATGAAATCGACAGTATCCTTGTCGATGTCCCGCAGCATTTCCATGGCAATCTTGGATAGGCGGGCTTCCGTATAGCGCATCGCAGCAGGAGGATCGCCGTCAACGCTTCCGAAGTTGCCGTGGCCGTCCACCAGCATGGCGCGGTAAGAGAAGGGCTGGGCCATACGGACCATCGCATCGTAGATGGCGGAGTCACCATGAGGATGGTACTTACCCATAACTTCGCCCACAATACGGGCCGATTTTTTGTGCGGCCTGTCATACCTTGTACCAAGCTCGTACATTCCGTACAGTATTCTCCGCTGTACCGGTTTCAGCCCATCCCGCACGTCAGGCAGCGCGCGCTCTACAATTACGCTCATGGCGTAATTGATGTAGGATGTGCGCATTTCATCGGTTATCTTAACGGGGATTACTTTGTCCCCACTCACATTTGCGGTCAATGGCTACACCTCATCTCTCAGACGTCCAGGTTGGTGACTTCTTTGGCGTGCGTTTCAATGAACTCCCGCCTCGGTTCTACTTTTTCACCCATCAGAGTGGTGAAGATATCATCGGCGAGCAGGGCATCGTCAATGCGAAGCTTGAGGATGGTGCGCTTAGCGGGATCCATTGTGGTTTCCCACAACTGCTCCGCATTCATCTCACCAAGTCCTTTATACCGCTGGATTGTCACTCCTGTCCGCCCAATTTCATCTAGAAGCTGTTCGAGCTCGGCATCTGAATAGAGGTAGTGGACTTGCTGGCCCTTCCGCACCTGATAGAGCGGTGGGAGTGCGATGTAAACATACCCCTCTTCGAGCAGCGGCCGCATGTACCGGTAGAAGAATGTCAAGAGCAGCGTGCGGATGTGGGCACCGTCCACGTCGGCATCGGTCATGAGAATGATCTTGTGGTACCGCGCCTTGGTGATGTCAAAGTCCTCACCGACACCGGTACCAAAAGCGGTTATCATGGCGCGGATTTCCTGGTTGTTCAAAATCTTGTCCAGGCGCGCCTTTTCCACGTTCAGGATCTTGCCCCGCAGCGGCAGAATCGCCTGGAAGCGCCTGTCGCGGCTCTGCTTGGCAGTACCTCCGGCTGAGTCTCCCTCGACAATGAAGATCTCGCACTGGGAAGGATCTGTGTTGCTGCAGTCGGCCAGCTTGCCCGGGAGTGATGAAACATCGAGGGCGCTCTTGCGGCGAGTCAGCTCCCGCGCCTTGCGGGCCGCCTGCCGTGCTCTCTGGGCCTGAAGGCACTTCTCAATGATCCGCTTGGCATCACTGGGGTTCTCCTCCAAGTACATGGCCAACTTTTCCGCGACCAGTGATTCTACCACACCTCTGATCTCGCTGTTCCCCAGCTTTGTTTTGGTCTGCCCCTCAAACTGAGGATTGGGAACCCGCACGCTGATCACCGCAGTGCACCCTTCACGCACGTCTTCACCCGAGAGATTCTCCTCATTGGATTTGAGCATGTTCTTCTTGCGCGCGTAATCGTTGAGGGTACGGGTCAGAGCGGACTTCAGCCCCGAGAGGTGCGTGCCCCCTTCGTGTGTGTTGATGTTATTGGCAAAACTGAGCATGATCTCAGAATAACCATCATTGTACTGAATTGCCGCTTCCAGCTGCAGATCACCTTGTTCCGCTGCGAAATAGATGGGATCTTTGTGCAGCGGGTTACGGTTGCGGTTGATATACTCCACAAATGAGATGATTCCGCCGTTATAGAGGAACCAGTGCCGCCTTCCGGTGCGGTGATCGGTGAAGTAGATCTGCAGGCCCTTGTTCAAGAAAGCGAGTTCCCGCAGACGGTAGACGATCATTTCCGCCTGAAAATCCACAGTCTCGAAAATCTGGGCATCAGGTTTGAAGTGAATCAGCGTGCCTCTATCGTCTGTTGGCCCAAGATCTTCCAGTTCCGTCACAGGTTTGCCCCGCTCGAAGCGCTGACGGTAATGCCGGCCGTTGTACCATACTTCTGCCACCAGCCACTCAGAGAGGGCATTCACCACGGAAACGCCGACGCCGTGCAGGCCGCCGGATACTTTGTAGTGGCCCCCTTCCTGCCCGAATTTCCCGCCGGCGTGCAGGACTGTTAAGACAGTCTCTAGGGCTGAACGGCCTGTCTTGGGGTGCGTATCCGTGGGAATGCCGCTGCCGTTGTCCCGCACTGATAGAGAACCATCAGTGTGGATCTCCACGTCGATGCGGTCGCAGTAACCGGCCATCGCTTCATCGATAGAGTTATCCACCACTTCGATGAAGAGATGGTGCAGTCCGTACAGATCGGTGTTACCGATGTACATGCCTGGACGGCGGCGAACTGCCTCTAAGCCCTCCAGGACCTGGATCTGTTCTGCCGTGTAGTTTGTAGCCATGTTCTTCTCCAAAAGCTATCGACTCCTCACAAATGCTTACATTTCCCACGGACGCTTTTCTGCACGGGCTTTGAGCGTCCCACTGGATACTTGGGATAGGTAAACCGTCTTGTCGGTAATGACACAAGAGACTGGCTCATTAGTCAATTTTACCACAAGGCCCTTTTTCTGTGCCGCTTGGAGGAACTCATTGTTCAACGCAGTGTTTTCCTCCGTGAGATCAAAAATCGCGATCACGTCCCGCAGCGGTATCAGCTTATCGTCACCGAGGTGCAGAAACATCGCCGTGCCCCCTCTCTGCAATCGCTCCCGCCTCAATCTTGAAAACAGCCGCGTCGGACAGGATATCCGGAGTGAAACTGCCCAGGTGCGTGGTGGTGATGATGGTCTGGGCCCGCTTGTTCAATATTTCCACCAGGAATCGGCGGCGCGCATGGTCCAACTCCGACATGACATCGTCCAGGAGCACCACCGGATATTCCTCTGTCTCAGAACGCATCAACTCCATTTCTGCCAATTTGTAGGCCAGGACGGCCGTGCGCTGCTGTCCTTGGCTGGCGTACACCCTCGCATCCTGGCCGTTGATGGTGAAGCCCAGATCGTCCCTGTGCGGGCCGACCAGTGTATGCCCGCGTTGGAGTTCCAAGAACCGCTCCTTCTGCAGCTGTTCCAGGATAACGGCGCGGTACTCGGACTGGCTCAGGGCACTGCTTGAGGAACCTTGAAAGAACGGCCTGTAGAAGATGCGAAGGTTCTCCTTCTCCCCGGTGAGCTTAGAGTGAATCGCAGCAGCGAAATCAGAAAGGCGCTGCACCACTTCCTGGCGGCGCCGCATAATGCGGCAGGCCAGATCGACCAGCTGCGCATCCCACACAGGGAGCTGTTTGAGAGCAGCCCGATTCCCCGCAGCAGTCTTCAGGACCTGGTTGCGCTGGCGCACAACCCGCTGATATTTCAACAGATTGCTGCGGTACACCGCATCGGTCTGGCAGATCTGGATGTCAAGCAGCCGGCGGCGATCGCTGGGGGAGCCTTTGATCAGCTGAAGGCTGTCGGGGGTGAACAAGACAACATTCAGCCTGCCGACGAAATGGTTGGCTGTGGTTGCCTTGCCGTTGACCAGCAGTTTCTTGGGGCCCTCCCGGGCGATCAACACGGCTAGATCCACATCTGCACTGCGCTCTACTCGGCCGTGTACTTGAGCCGCTGCTTCGGAATGCCGAACCAGCTCCAACTCCCTACCGGTGCGGTAAGACTTGCTCACAGCCAAGATGTACATGGCCTCCAGAAGGTTGGTTTTCCCCTGGGCGTTATCCCCCACGAACACATTGAGCACCGGATGGAGGCCGATCTCTGCCGTAGGATAGTTGCGAAAATTGGTCAGCTGGAGCCGCTTGATCCACATATTCACTCTTCAGCTGCCACTCTTATTGTACCATAACCCTCAACCGTAACCTCGTCACCCGGCACTACTCTCTTGGCGCGCCTTGTTTCTTTCACTCCGTTGAGGGAAACCAGGCCCGATTGAATCATGATCTTCGCCTCTGCTCCACTGGACACAATTCGTGCCCACTTCAGGAGCTGATCAAGCTGAATAGTGTCCGTTTTGATGCGCACAACCTGCACAAGATCACCTTTTTTCTATATTCGGATGGGCATTAAGATGTAGAGATGGTCGTCCCGGTCTGCAGGTTTGATCAGTGCCTGTCTGGGGCCGGGCTCAAACTTGAAGGTAACCTGATCCGCATCGGTAGAACGCAGCATTTCTATGATGAACCGCGGCGAATAGGCCGACTGCCCGTTGGCACCCGAATGTTCTACGTTCAGCTGCTCAATGGACCTGCCCAACTCTGTCTGCATCCCCAGTTCCAGCACGCCATCAGTGACCTGCATCACTACTGGGTAGCTCCCTTTTCGATCAAAGACGGAGGCGCGCTCAATCGCCTGTAAGAACTGCTGCCGGTTCACTGTGAGAGTAATCTCCTGGTTAGTGTAGAGAATGGGCCGGTAGTTTGGGAACTTCCCTTCAATCAGCCTGGTGGTGAACACAGTATCCTCAAAATGGAAAGCCAGTTGGTTGTCACCATAGTAGGCATCGATTACTGTCTCAGTCATGGGCAGGCATTTGAGCAGTTCACTGATGCTTTTCCCCGGTACGATAAACTCCATATTACCGGGAGCCACAAAGGAAACTGCGCTCTTGGCGAAGGCCAAGCGGTTCGAGTCGGTGGCCACGAAGTTGAGGCCGCCGTTGGCCACCTCTATGAGTACCCCTTGGAAGATAGGCCTGTTTTCATCAGTGCTGACGCAGAACAGAGTGGACTGTGCCAACTTGTTCAACTCATAGTCGGTAAGTGAGAAAACCTTGCGGCCGCACTTGGGCGGTGCGGGAAATTCATCGCCGATCACTTCATTAAGTGTGAACTCTGTTGTACCAGCGGAGATGATCACTTGGCTGTCTCGCTTCTCAAAGATCACATTTCCCTGCGGCAGCTTTCTCACCAAAGCGGCCAGCAGTTTGCCGTCCAGGACTGCTGAGCCGGGGACAAATGTGGTGCACTCAACCTTTGTTTGAACAGAGATTTCCAGGTCATTGGCTGTAAGAGTAAGACTGTTTTTGTCAGCTTCCAGCAGTATTCCACTTAAGATCTGCACAGTATTGCTGGTGGAGACAGCTCGTTCTACTAACCTAATTCCAGATATTAAGGCAGTGTTATCTGCTTGAAAGTGCATATTTATACCTCCTGTGGAATGTTCAGTTGGGGAAGGACAGCGCATGTTAATACATAGACTATTAGTCGTAGTACTAGTAGAGCGTGTGGGTTTGTGGAAAACTCTCCAGAGTCATTCGCTGCCGCTTTTTTCTTGATCAAGAACTTGTGCATGGATCGCTGGAGTTATCCACACTTTGCTTGTCAAGGAATGGAGCCGTGGTAAGAACATAGAGTTATCCACAGCAAAATTCACGAGCTTTGATGGATAGCGTCGATCAGCTCTTTGATCGTCATCTGCAGCGCCGGATCCATCTTCATCGCGGTCTGGATCTTTTCGCAGGCATGGATGACGGTGGTATGGTCGCGCCCGCCGAACTCTGCCCCAACTTGCGGCAAGGAGCTGTCAGTGAGCTCTCTGGCCAGATACATGGCCACCTGCCGGGGAAATGCCACGTTCTTCGTACGTTTCTTCGACTTCATCTCCGCTACCTTGATGCCGTAGTGGTTGGCAACCACTGTCTGAATCAAGTCGATAGTAACAGGCCGGTTTTTCGGAGGATGGATGAGGTCTTTCAGGGCCTCCGTTGCCGTATCAATGGTTACAGGCCGGTTGTTAAGATTGGCATAGGCCACGACGCGGATGAACGCGCCCTCCAGCTCCCGGATGTTGCTCTGAATGTGAGTGGCGATATAGGTGAGCACTTCGGGATCAACGCGGTATCGTTCCAGATCGGCTTTCTTCTTCAGGATCGCAATCCTGGTTTCCAGATCTGGCGGTTGGATGTCGGTGATGAGCCCCCATTCGAACCGGCTGCGCAGCCGCTCTTCCAATGTTGGAATCTCCTTTGGAGGGCGATCGGAAGAAATAACCAGCTGGCGGTTGGCTTCATACAGCGCGTTAAAGGTATGGAAAAACTCCTCCTGTGTTGACTCCTTCCCCGCCACGAACTGGATGTCGTCGATGAGCAGAATGTCGGCATTGCGGTACTTGTTGCGGAACTCTACCATCGACTTCTTCCCAATGGCGGTGATGAGATCATTGGTAAAAGTCTCAGAGGTGACATAGACTACATTTATACTGGGATCGCGCTGCAGAGCCAAGTGGCCGATCGCGTGCATGAGATGGGTTTTTCCCAGCCCCACTCCGCCGTAGAGGAAGAGAGGGTTATAAGCTTTGGCCGGCGCTTCCGCCACGGCCAGCGAGGCAGCATGGGCAAACCGGTTTGAGTTCCCCACCACGAAGGTGTCAAAAGTGTAGCGTGGATTAAGGACCGAGGAAATGTCCTGAGCCGGGATCTCCGGGGAGCTTTGCGCCTGGACTCCAGGTTCTTCGGCCTGCCCTTGGGGTTTTGCCGCATCTGTCAGAGGCTTTACGCTGCTGGGGATAACCAGCTTCAGGTCCCATTCCTTGTTGACGACATGCCGCAGCGTCTTGCGCAGAGGAGCAGCGTAGCGCGCATCTACCCAGTCGCGGGTAAACTCATTCGGTACCTCAACGTACAAGACGTTTCCTTCGAGGCGGACGGGCCGGCTGTCTTTAATCCAAGCGTCAAATGATGGTTTGGCAAGTTCGGAAGCCATGATCTCAAGCACTTCTTGCCAAATCAGCTCTAACTGGTCGTGTTGGCTCATGCGATGCCCTCCTACAGAAACGATCATTCTATGTGGATTTCTGGATTTATCCACAGGTTCCTGCTTTTCCTGCCCCTGTTGATAACTTCGCGGTTTTTCGCCTTCGCGGTTGTGCACAGGGCAAATCAGGGGTTATACACAGGCAGTTACCGCCCGAAGAACCAGTTCATACGGGGATTGGAGAAGTTATCCACAGAAGCCACAGTTTATCCACAATTCTTGTTCTACTTGGGGATAGCTCAGATATCCAGAAGTGGTTCGGAGAATATCCCCAGCAGCTGTGTATAACTTCTCGTACAGGATTTTTGTGGAAAAGCTGACCACAAGCCTGAATCGAGGAAGTGGCGCCTACCAGCAGAAAGAAGATATCCACAACCGCCAGGAATTCAATTATGCACAAGTTATCCACAATCTGTGGATAGAAAACCTGCATGAAATCCATTCACAAGCGCGCAGAACACGCGTTTTGGTCAGAACATCCACAGTTATCCACAGGAGGCGATAGTTGACAACTGTGCAGGAAGTGGATATCCTAAGAAAGGCTCTATCAGTGCACTTTCAGGAATTTGGTTGACACGGATTTTTGAAATAAGCTATAATTTTCTATGTATCTAAGTGTCGTTGGAGGGAGGTCGCAGCAGATGAAGCGCACTTATCAGCCGCACAATCGTCGTCACAAGAGAGTTCACGGCTTTCTTGCCAGAATGCGCACCAAAGGTGGCCGCAAAGTCCTTGCCCGCCGCCGCAAGAGGGGCAGAAAGGTCCTCTGTGCCTAGGATGCTGTGGACCCGAGCATGTCAGCGGGTCCACGGTCCTTGGGGGACTCTAGCAGCATGAAACGCCTAGCGTCGAAGGAAGATTTTCGGCGGGTATACGCTGGAGGGCAGCTGCAGTACGGCCGCTATGTGGTGGTAACTGCGCTTCCCGTGGACGACGATACAGTACGTGTGGGGTTTTCTGTGGGCAAGAAAGTAGGAAATGCTGTCACCCGCAACCGTGTCAAACGGCGCTTGCGGGAGATCGTGCGTGCAGCAGCAGCTGAGATCAAGCCCGGATACTATATTGTCGTGGGAGCAAAACGTTCCAGCCCTGCCGCGAGCTTCCAGGAGCTGCGGGCGGATCTGCTAGAAGCAATGCAGGGTTTGAAGTGCCTGCGAAGAACTATCGAGGGTGGGGAAAATGATTAGGATTGCCCTTTTTTTGATCCGGCTCTATCAGAAGTTCATTTCCCCACTTTTGCCGCGCAGCTGTCGGTTCTACCCATCGTGTTCTGAGTATGCGCGCCAAGCCATCGAGAAATATCGTTGGCGGGGCGTGCTGATGGCTGTACGGCGCATTGCACACTGCCACCCCTTAAACCCCGGTGGTTATGATCCAGTTCCGTAAGTATCGAATGGGGGCTCAGACGGAGTGCTAAGTTGGCTCACGGGCATCTTGTTAAAGCTGCTCGAAACGGTCTCAGAAGCGGTCGGCAGTTACGGCCTAGGCATTATCATCGTAACTATCCTTCTGCGTTTGGTGTTGTACCCTCTCACCATCAGCCAGACAAAGAGTATGGCCAAGATGAAGCAGCTGCAGCCAGAACTGAACGAGATCCAGAAGAAGTATAAGGATAAGCCTGAGGAGTATCAGAAGCGCACAATTGAGTTGTATCAAAAGCACGGCGTTAACCCATTAGGCGGATGCCTGCCACTGCTGATTCAACTGCCCATTTTGTGGGCCTTTTTCCCTGTCCTGCGTGAAATCCCCGTCAGCGATCTCACCAAGTTCTTGGGTATCTGGGAGCTCAGTCAGCCGGACCCGTACTATGTCCTGCCTGTGCTGTCGGCGCTTACCACTTGGTGGCAGTCCAAAGTAACCTCCACCGGGGATGCATCGCAGAATTCCATGATGCTCATCATGCCCATCATGATCGGCCTGTTCAGCATTAGTTTCCCCTCTGGCCTGGTGCTGTACTGGATCACTTCCAACGTACTCGGCGTATTACAGCAGATCTGGATCAACAAGCAGGTGCTTTCCGCCGAACAAGGAGGCAAAACTAAATGAACTCGGTTGAAGTCGTGGGGCGTACGGTAGAAGAGGCTGTAGCTGAAGCTTTGGCACGGCTGCAGGCCGGCCGGGACGAAGTCCACATCACAGTGCTTGAAGAGGGCACCAAGGGCCTGTTCGGCCTTATCGGTTCGAAGCAAGCCAAGGTACGCGTGGAGAGAATCCCAGCGCATGAGCTCAAACTGGCACGAACTGTTGCCTTCCTGAAAGAACTCCTGGCGAAAATGGGAGTCGAAGCCGAAGTGACTGGTACCGCCGATGAGGAAACCATCAATGTGGAGGTAACCGGAGAAGGCCTGGGAGTACTGATCGGCCGCCGCGGACAGACATTGGATGCCCTTCAGTACTTGACGGGGTTAGCTGTGAACCGCCAGACAGGTGAGTCCTGGCACCGAGTTGTGATCGACGTTGAAGGTTATCGGGAGCGGAGGACAGAAACGCTGCAGCAGCTCGCACAGCGGATGGCTGCCAAGGTGCAGGCCACCGGCAGGCGAGTTGTCCTTGACCCCATGACCGCCGCGGAACGGCGCATTGTCCATCAGGAGCTGAGCCAGGTAGCAGGTGTTGAGACCCACAGTGAGGGAAAAGAGCCGTATCGCAAAGTCGTGATCGTGCCGAAGAAATGATGATCTGATTATCAGGATTTTGACGGGGCGTGCCTAGTGTACGCCCGTTTTTTCTTTTGTGATAGAATATCCACGAGGTGATCGCCTTGACGGACCAGACAATTGCCGCCATAGCCACAGCCCTCGGCGAGGCCGGCATCGGAATCGTGCGCCTGAGCGGCAGTAAGGCTTTAGAAATTGCGGATCAAATGTTTCAGACGCGGCAGGGTGTCCTCCCCAGCCGTCTGCGGGGGTACAGCGCGCGTTACGGCCGGGTTGTTGACCCTGCTACCGGGCGGACGGTGGACGAGGCCATCCTGTTGGTGATGCGGGCCCCGCGGTCATATACAGGTGAAGATGTGGTGGAGTTTCAGTGTCACGGCGGTGTTGTGGTGGTTCAGCGCATACTGGAGCTGACTCTGCGCCTCGGCGCCCGCCTGGCTGAGCCCGGCGAGTTTACAAAGCGCGCATTTCTCAACGGCCGCATCGACCTCTCTCAGGCGGAAGCTGTGATCGACGTGGTGCGTTCCCGCACCGAGGCAGGCTTGGCCGTGGCTGTAGACCAGATGGAAGGTAGCCTCAGCCGCCGGATAGGAGCCATCCGCGAGCACCTGTATGATTTGGTCGTGCGGGTGGAGGCGTTGATTGACTACCCCGAGGACGATATCCCCGAGATAGAGGCCCAGGAGATGGCTGCCGTAATCCGGCAGGGCATCGCGGAGCTGGAGAGCCTCCTGGCCACTGCCGACCAGGGAAAGGTCCTGCGGGAAGGGCTGAAGGCGGTGATCACCGGCAAGCCCAACGTGGGCAAGTCCAGCCTCCTCAACCGCCTCTTGGATGAGCAGCGGGCGCTGGTGACCGATATCCCCGGCACCACGCGGGATGTGATCGAAGAGGTGCTGAACCTCAAGGGTGTCCCACTCCGCCTGATCGACACCGCCGGGATCAGGGAAAGCACTGATTTAGTGGAACGTTTGGGTGTAGAGCGGGCAGTCAAGCTGTGGAACGAGGCGGATCTGATCATCCATGTCCTGGACGGAAGCGTTCCTCTGACCGAAGAAGACTTCCAGATCTTGGCCCGCACCAGGGACAAGCACCGGGTTGTGGTGATCAACAAGACGGACCTGCCTCGAGTGTGGACAACAGCCGATCTTCCCCCAGCTGACCTGGAGGGAGCAAAGATCGTGGAGATTTCCCTGCTTGAAGGGGAGCTGGAACCCCTGATTGATGCCGTATTGGACCTGATCATGCAGGGTTCCATCCGTGAGGGTACATCCAGCCAGGCGATCATCACCAGGGCGCGGCACAAGGCAGCGCTGGAGGCCGCTAAAGCGGATTTGGAGCAGGCGCTGGCAACCCTGGAACAGGGCCTTCCCCTCGACCTCATCTCTGTGGGCCTGCAGGGTGCTTTAGAACATCTAGGAGAAATAACTGGGGAAACCGTGCGGGAAAACATCATCGACCGGATTTTTGCCCAGTTCTGCATTGGAAAGTAGGGTGTATATGCAGAGAGACTACCAAGTAATCGTAGTAGGGGCGGGCCACGCCGGCTGTGAGGCGGCTTACGCTGCCGCCCGGCTCGGCTGCCGCACGCTGCTGTTGACCACCAGTTTGGACACCATCGCGCAGATGCCGTGTAACCCCGCCATCGGCGGTCCTGCTGCCAAGAGCCACTTGGTGCGGGAAATTGATGCGCTGGGCGGGCTGATGGGCCGCATCATCGATAACTCGTTCCTGAACATTCGTTACCTGAACGAAAGCCGGGGGCCGGCGGTGCGGGCCATCCGGGCTCAGGCTGATAAGGTCCTGTACCGCAGCCTGATGACGCTGACGCTGCAAAGTAAACCTAATTTGGATGTCCGCCAGGGCATTGTCACGGAGCTGCTGGTGGAGAACGGCGCTGTGCAGGGAGTAAAGACCAAGAACGGGACCGAGTTCACCGCCCCGGCCGTCATTCTTGCCACCGGGACTTTTATGCGCGGTGTCTTGGTTGTGGGGCAGATCCGCTATCCCGGCGGCCGCCAGGGTGAGCCCGCGTTCTGTGAGCTGTCGGAAAACCTGGAGCAGTTGGGGATCAATCTGGCCCGCTTCCAAAGCGCCACTCCTCCCCGCCTCCACGCGGATACCGTGGACTACTCTCGCCTCACTGAACAGCCGGGAAGCTCTGTGCCGCTGCGGTTTTCTTTCGATTCTCCGAAAGACGATCGCCCCCAGCTCCCATGCTGGTATACGCGCACCACGGAAAAAACGATTGCCGTGATCCGGGAGAACCTCCACCGTTCACCCATTCAAAGCGGAAGTGTGGTGGGAGCTGGGCCTCGGTTCTGCCCTTCCATTGACCGCAAAGTGCTGCGCTTCCCTGACAAACTTGATCACCAGGTGTTCTTGGAACCAGAAGGGCGGTACACCAAGGAACTTTACTGTCTGGGGCTGACCACCGCCATGCCTGAAGATGTCCAGGAAGAAATCGTGCGCAGCATTCCCGGGCTGGAGGAAGCTAAGATTATGCGGCCCGGCTATGCGGTAGAGTATGACTACATCCCCCCTTCTCAGATGAAGCTCACGCTCGAGTCGCGCTTGATCGCAGGCCTTTTTACCGCCGGGCAGATCAACGGCACATCGGGATACGAAGAAGCGGCAGCACAGGGCATCATGGCTGGTATCAACGCTGCACACAAGGTGTTGGGCAAGGAGCCAGTGATCCTCCGCCGTTCCCAAGCCTATATCGGTGTGCTCATCGATGACCTGGTCACGAAAGGTACCACAGAGCCTTACCGCATGATGACTTCGCGGGCCGAATATCGCTTGCTCCTGCGCATCGACAACGCGGACCTCAGGTTGCGTCCCGTCGGCCGGGCTGTCGGGCTCATCGATGACCAGCAGTTCGCCCGGTTTGAGGAGAAGCAGCGCCTGATTGCGGAGACTGTAGAGTGGCTGAGTTCAACCAAGGTTACGCCCACTGCTCTGGTCCGCGAGAAACTGCAGGCGCTTGGCTCAGGCGATCTGAAGAAGAGTGTCACTTTGGCAGAGCTTCTGCAGAGGCCTGAATTGGAGTTTGGGGACCTCAAGCATTTCGCCGAATGCCCGGGCCTCCCCCCCGAGGTGATCGAGCAGGTTGAAATAGCCATCAAGTACGCTGGGTATGTGGAACGGCAGGAGCGCCAAGTGGCGGAGTTCCACAAGCTGGAGGATATCCCAATTCCGGAAGATATCGATTACATGAAAATCCACGGCCTGCGCACCGAGGCACGGGAGCGCCTTAACGCTGTACGGCCCATCAACTTGGGCCAGGCAGCCCGTATCTCTGGTGTTTCTCCAGCCGACATCAGTGTTCTGGCCGTTGTCCTTAAGGACGTGAAGAAGTATGTCTCATAGCGGCAATCACTTCGATGTAATTGTAGTCGGTGCAGGCCACGCCGGCTGTGAAGCTGGCCTCGCCAGTGCGCGCCTTGGTAAGAAGACCGCAGTACTCACTTTCAGCCTGGAAAACGTGGCCCTGATGCCCTGTAACCCATCGATCGGCGGCTCCGGTAAAGCGGCCCTGGTTCGGGAGATCGACGCCCTGGGTGGCGAGATGGCAAAGAACTGCGATGCCACGCTGATGCAGGGGCGGATGCTCAATACCCGCAAAGGGCCGGCTGTCCAGTCCCTCAGGTTCCAACTCGATCGCAAACTGTACCAGCGGCGGATGAAGTATGTGCTGGAGACCACCCCCAACCTTTTCCTGAAAGAAGGCTTGGTCACCAAGCTTCTGGTGGAAGGAGGCCGGGTATCCGGAGTGAAACTGCGGGATGGAACCACTCTCTACGCCCCTGCTGTGATTCTCGCCACCGGCACGTATCTCGATGCCGTAATTCATATCGGAGATGTGCATTATCCCGGAGCTCCTCAGGGACAGCATCCTGCGGTGGAGCTGGCCCACAATCTCCGGGGCCTCCTCCCCATTGTGCGTTTTAAGACCGGGACCCCTCCCCGCATCAATTTGCGGTCGCTGGACTACAGTAAGCTGTCCAAGCTGGAGGGAGACGAGCCGCTGGAAGGGTTTTCGTTTGAGACCAGTTCGATCGAAATCGAACAAGTGCCGTGCTGGGTTACCTACACGAATGAAGCGACACATGCTGCGGTGCGGAGCAATCTGCACCGCGCTGCGCTCTACAGCGGGGCCATCACCGGCACTGGGCCGCGGTACTGTCCCTCCATCGAGAGCAAGGTCGTGCAGTTTCCTGACCGCACCGGGCACCAGGTGTTCATCGAGCCCGAGGGCTGGCAGACCAATGAGGGATATCTGAGCGGCCTGTCCACTTCCCTGCCCGCGGAAGTTCAGGTGGAGCTTCTGCAGACCATCCCGGGCTTGGAGAATGTGGAGATTATGCGTTGGGCTTATGCCATTGAGTACGACTGCCTAGATCCCTTCTGTTTGGACAACTCTCTGATGACGAAGGCCATCTCCGGCTTGTTCTGCGCCGGCCAGATCAACGGCACTTCTGGCTATGAAGAGGCCGCCGCACAGGGTATTGTGGCAGGAATAAACGCTGCCCGGTTTGTGAACGGGCAGGATCCGGTTGTCATCCCCCGCTCTCAAGCTTACATCGGAGTCCTGATCGACGATCTTGTGACCAAGGGAACCAACGAGCCGTACCGGATGATGACTTCCCGGGCGGAACACCGGCTGTACCTGCGGATGGACAATGCCGATGCCCGGTTGACTCCGCTTGGGTATGAGGTGGGCCTAATCAGCGAGGAGCGCTTCGCTTCCTTCCAGCGCAAACAGGAGCAGATCGCACAGGAGGTGGAGCGGCTGAAACGGACGCCCGTGGGCGGTGATGCGGAAACTAATGCCGTCCTGCGGGAGCTCGGCACGGCGGAGCTCCGCCACGGCGTGACTCTTGCTGAGCTCCTGCGCCGCCCCGAGATCACGTACGAGCAGCTGGAACACCTGGGCGCCCTTCCGGAGCTGCCCAAAGCCGTGAAGCGGTCGGTGGAGATTCTGATCAAATATGAGGGTTATCTGCGCAAGCAGCAGGCCTTGATTGAGCGCTTCGAACGCATGGAAGAGCGGCTCCTGCCGTCAGACATTGATTACGCTGCCCTCAAGGGGCTGTCGCGGGAGGCTGTGGAGAAGCTGAACCAGATTAGGCCCCGGTCTCTGGGCCAAGCGTCCCGGATTTCGGGCGTCAGCCCAGCTGACATCAACGTACTCATGATCTACCTGGAGACTCAGAAGCGGAGTGAGTCGTGATATGAACAGTTTCCGAGAGGTCTTGGAGAGAGCCTTGGGTGAACTGGGGCTGCCGGCGACAGAAGCGCAGCTGGAGCAGCTCACTCGTTTCGCCGCGTTGGTGGAAGCCGGGAACCGCGTCCAGAACTTGACCAGGATTACATCTGCCGAGGAGATGGCCGTAAAGCACTTCGCGGACAGTCTCACCTGTCTGATGGTGGATCTCCCTGCCAGGGGGATCCGCTGTCTTGACGTGGGAACCGGAGCCGGCTTTCCTGGAGTCCCGCTGGCCATCTGCAGGCCCGAATGGGATGTGGTGCTCTTGGACTCGCTCCAGAAGCGGCTCGCTTTTCTTGAAGCAGCCGCGGAAGAACTGGGGCTGAGGAACGTTGCCACTGTTCATGCCCGGGCGGAAGATGCCGGCCGAAATGGCGCCTATCGGGAGCGGTTTGACTTGGTAGTGAGCAGAGCGGTGGCCAAGCTTCCCGTACTGTTGGAACTGTGCGTGCCTTTGACCGCAGTGGGCGGTGTGTTTCTTGCCATGAAGGGCGCCGACGCCGATGCAGAAGTGGAAGAAAGTGGCAACGCGCTGGCCGCGTTGGGCGCGACAATAGAAGACGTGGTCAGATTGGAATTACCTGCAGGATACGGGCGGAGAGCGTTAGTTATAGTTCGCAAGGAGCGTCCGACTAAGCCAACGTTCCCAAGGCGCCCAGGAATCCCCGCCAAGCAGCCCCTGTAGGCCCGAAGTAAGTGCACATGAAGCACCGCAGAGCAAGTCTGCGGTGCTTTTTCTACGGCATCGTGGCAGGAAGGCGCGCGCATGTACCGAATATGGTAGTTGAGCAAGAGAGGTGATCCGCCTGTGAAACTTACCGACGTACTTAGAGGCAAGACACGGGTGGAGGAAGCCGAAATGGCTCCTCCCGGTATGAGTGAGCAGCAGGAGACGATCGAACACATTCCGATCCATTTGATTCAGGCGAGCCAATACCAGCCTCGGAGCGAATTTGACGAGGAATCGTTGGCGGAGCTTGCTCAGTCCATTGCCGAGCACGGTGTCCTCCACCCCGTCGTTGTGCGCCGTTCTGCGGTAGGATTCGAGCTGGTTGTGGGCGAGCGGCGGCTGCGGGCCTGCCGGTTACTTGGGTTGGAAGCGATCCCGGCCATCGTGCGAGATCTCACCGACAAGCAGGCTGCGGAGCTTGCCCTGATTGAGAACCTACAGCGCAAGGATCTGGGAGTGTTTGAAGAGGCTGAGGGCTATGAGCGCCTCTTGGACGAGTTTGGACTCACGCAAGAAGAACTGGCAGCGCGCTTGGGGAAGTCGCAGTCGAGCATTGCCAACAAGCTTCGGCTGCTGAAGCTTCCGGACAAGGTGAAGGAGATTATTTCCCGGGAAATGCTGAGTGAGCGGCACGCCCGCGCATTGCTGCGCCTGGACCAAGAGACGGATATGCTGAAGGTACTCGGTGCAATAGTTGAACGGGGGCTCAACGTCAGGCAGACTGAGGAGCTTGTGAAGCGGATGCTGGAGCAAAAGCGGGAGGGTGAACGCTCTGCCCGAAGGCGAACACTTGTTCTTAAGGATTTGCGCACATTTCGGAACAGCATTAAGACACTGATTGGGACGCTGAAGGAAAGTGGACTGGAAGTGGCTGTGGAAGAACGAGAGAGTGAGGACGCCTTTGAACTCCTGGTTGTGGTGAGGAAGCCGGTGGGGGTGAAGAGCAATGGCTAGGGTAATCGCAGTGGTAAACCAGAAGGGCGGAGTGGGAAAGAGCACGACCGCGGTGAACCTGGGTGCCTACCTAGCCCTTGAGGGCAAGAGGGTGCTGCTTGTTGACGTCGATCCGCAGGGCAATGCGTCGAGCGGCGTTGGAGTGGACAAGGGTAGAGTCCGTGCCGGTGTGTACAGTGTTTTGATTGAGGGAGAGCGGATCGAGCGCATCATCCAAGCAACCGAAATCCCGGGCTTTGATGTGGCACCGGCCACCATCGAGCTTGCAGGAGCAGAGATAGAACTGGTTTCCACGATTTCCCGAGAGTTCCGTTTGAAGAGGGCTCTGGAGCCCGTGCTGCCGAAGTATGACTTTATCATCTGCGATGCTCCCCCTAGCCTTGGCCTGCTGACCGTTAATGCGCTGACCGCTGCCAATTCTGTGTTGGTTCCAATTCAGTGCGAGTATTACGCCTTGGAAGGGTTGAGCCAGCTTGTGAGCACCATCGCCATGGTCCAGGAGCATCTTAATCCGGATCTGGAATGGGAAGGCGTGGTCATGACGATGTACGATGCCCGTACTAACCTGTCACAGCAGGTAGTTGAGGACGTGAAGAACTACTTCCAGAGCAAAGTAAGGGTTTACCAGTCCGTGATTCCGCGAAATGTACGGCTGGGCGAGGCGCCGAGCTTCGGAAAGCCGATTGCGCTGTACGATGAGAAATCCAAGGGAGCGTTGGCGTACCACAACCTCGCTCGGGAGGTGCTTGGATATGAGTAAGCAGAGGCTCGGGAGGGGCCTGCGTGCGCTGATCCCTGAAGGTGAGGCGGTTATGAGCCGGCCTTTTACACAGGAGATTAGAGTCGAGGAAATCACCCCGAATCCCTTTCAGCCGCGGCGGAGCTTTGACGACGAGAAGCTTCAGCAGCTGGCGGAGTCTATACGACAGCACGGACTGCTAGAACCGATCGTGGTAAGACAGCACGAGAGTGGTTATCAGCTGGTGGTGGGAGAGAGGCGCTGGCGGGCGTCGCAGCTGGCGGGCCATGAGACCATAACTGCGATAGTCAGGGATTACAGCGACAGAGAGATGATGCAACTGGCGCTGATTGAAAACCTGCAGCGGGAAGACTTAAACCCCATCGAAGAAGCTGAAGGATTCAAGAGGCTGATGGACGAGTTCGGGCTCAAGCAGGCTGAAGTTGCTGATGTTGTGGGCCGGGGCCGTGCGTCGATCGCCAATGCGTTGCGGCTGCTGTCTCTTGACGCGCAGACGCGAGGAATGGTTGAGAGAGGCGAGCTGTCGGTGGGGCACGCCAAAGTGCTTCTGGGCGTGGAGAATGCCGCTCTCAGGCAGCGGTTGGCTGCGCGGGTGGTGCGTGAAGGGCTGTCAGTGCGGCAGTTGGAGCAGTTGGTGCGGGTGAGGCCTCGTGTTCCACGTGGAACACTGAGGCGGGCGGATCCGGAAATTGTCCGTATTCAGGAAGAGCTCCAGCGGTGCCTGGGAACGAAGGTGAGCATTGGGTACAGAGCGGGAAAAGGGAAGATCGAGATCGAGTATTACTCGGATGACGAGTTTGAGAGGATCGTTGAGTTCCTCAGAAATCGTGGGTAGGTTTGTGCCGAAAAAAGCGGGAAGAGCCTTATTGGCCGCTCTTCCCGCTTTAATGTTCCACGTGGAACATCGATGCTGTTCTCAGGGAAACCAAGGTGAGGATAAGGCCACTTCCTCGCGAGCGCGTCGTGAGGACAAGGCAAGGACGAGGGCTGTCCCAATCACCTCGGCCATGCGTACCACCAGGCTTAACCTAGTGTTCTGCAGCACCACATGCTCCATGAAGCCGCTCACGTTAACGATTCCGATGATGTGATAGTCCCCTACCAGAGGCAGCGACTTGTTCACACCGGTTCCGGGCCGCAGAGGGCCCCGCTTCACAGAAATGTATCCCACACTCTGGGACTTGCCGAGACACGCGTCAATGGCGAGGACTGTGTGCGCCCTGAATTCCGGAGACGCCAACCGGCGCGCGTACTCCGGCAGATTGAGGGCATGCACTGGCTCGTCGAGAGTACCGTAAACGGCCACTCGCGCCGGAAGATGGCCCCGCTCCTGGTACCTCACTAATTGGCTTCCGATGAGAGGGCCCAGGCAGTCCCCCGTGGACCGGTCAGTGCCGACGCAGACAACCGCGACTCTGTCGGCTAAGGGGAGATTAGCAATGGTCAATGACAGATAATCCACAGCAAGTGGGTCATTCCAATGAACCCGCCCCAATACAGTGTCGTCCATTCCTTGCGCCCACCTCCTTGCCCTGTGTCCATACCTTATGCAGAGACAAGCCTTGTTATGCATGAGTGGGCAAATCTTGGAATAAGAATGGGCGGGGTGGGGCAATGGGACGACTCAAAACCGCAGTTCGGATGGCAGGCGCCTACGTAGCGGCCTTCATCGGGGCGGGTTTTGCCTCCGGTCAGGAGGTTGAGCTTTTTTTCGCCAGCCATGGGAAGGCCGCCCTGCTGGGCATTCTCGTCGCGTGGGCACTGCTTACCGCGGGGAGCGCCCTGATCCTCGAGCGGTGCCACGACGTGAGGGCCAAGTCTTATCAAGACCTGATTCGGGCGGCAGGAGAGCGGGCCTCGCCGTGGTTTGACGCAGCTTACAGCGCGTTTACCATGGTTGGCCTGGCTGTGATGCTGGCTGGATGCGCTGAGATCGTGCGCGGCGAGATGGGGGTGATGGGCGGCGGAGTGCTCACAGGTGCCGCGGTCGTAGCGGTGATATGCCTGGGACAGGAGAGAGTCCTGCGGGTGAACAGTCTCCTCGCGGTCCTGTTGGTGATCAGCCTCAGCGTCCCCTGCCTGGGCTTGCTCAAGGAGAGCGGCCTATCTGCACTGGATGCAGCAGGAGAAGCAGACGCGCCAAGGCAGCTCTCAAGCGCCCTGTCATCAGCCTTGCTCTATGCAGGTTACAACCTCACCTTCTCCATAGCAGTATGGAGTTCGTTTCATCGTACGCTGCGCACGCGGTGGGAGCGTGCGGCATCGGCCGCATTGGGTAATGCGGTCGTGGCGTGCCTTCTTCTGATCGTGACTCTTGCCCTCTGGGCCGAAGGAAGCACCGGGCCCCACGCGATGCCGCTGCGAGCGGTGACGGTGGCCTGGCGTGAAGAACTGGTTCCCATCTGGAGCGCAGTGATCTACTTGGCCATGTTCAGCACCGCGTTGACTCACGCCTATGCTCTAGCAGTTCGGGCCGTAGAGCAAAGCTCCCTCAACCTGCCGACATCCGCCCTTGCAGTGACCGCCGGCGCCCTAGCCTTAGCCGGCTTCGGCTTTCGGCCGCTGGTAAGCCGAGCATACCCACTGGTGGGGGTTATAGGGCTGGTAGGACTAGCTGTGCTGCTTCGCCGGCGGCAGTGAACCTTGCCGCAGCAGAGCCGGCGTTCTATAATGAAAGCAAGGTGAGGTGGGCCACATGACCAAGACCATTGAAGAGCTCTATGCCGAAGCAGTCGACAAGCTGGAGCGCTGGGACTTGGACGCCGCGGAACAGCTGCTGAGGGAGATCCTAGGCCAGAATCCCAACCATGCCAAGACCGTCAACAAGCTGGGGGTTGTCTACGCGCGCCGTGAACAGCTGGGCCCAGCGGAGGAGCTGTTCCAACAAGCCATCGCTCTTGATCCCACTGACCCAGCTCCCTACTGCAACCTTGGGAACATCTATGCCCAGAGGAACTGGGACGATCGCGCCAAACAGCTCTATGAGAAGGCGCTGGCCCTGGATCCGGATTACGCCAATGCACTCCACAACCTGGGAGTCCTCTACCGCCGGGCCGGGGAGATCGGAAAGAGCGTGGAGCTGCTTAAGCGGGCACAGCGGTTGGAGCGCCGGGGCCGCGAGCAGGAACTGCGCAGCGTACCGGGCGCGCGACGCACCGCCGCGGCTTTCTGGGCGGTCCTCGCCGCGATCATTCTCCTGTATCTCTATCTCAGCAGACGCTAAATACCCACAGCTTATCAACAGGGGCTGTGGATAATGTGCATAAACCCCAGTATCCGGGGTTTATCTACTTCCGCCGCAGCGGGCGCCAGATCAGAATCATAGTCTTACCCCGCGCCCGGAGTAGGGGGTCAAGCAGCGCTTTCAGGAGTCCCATGATCAAACCTCCCCACAAGTGCCTTTCTCCCTTATAGTATCGGGAACCGCCGCGGATGTGACAGATGCAACAGAAGGATTCTCCTATCTGAGCGAGAAGTATCAACCTGGTGGAAAGCTACTATTAAGGAAACAGAAAGGCGGAGATGTCCCTTGAAACAGACTCCCCTGACCACCGTGCACCGCTCACTCGGCGCCAAGATGGTCGACTTCCACGGCTTTGAGATGCCTGTTCAGTACACTGGCGTCATTGAAGAACATCTTACGGTCCGGCGCGCGGTGGGTGTATTTGACCTGTGCCACATGGGTGAGTTCAACCTAGAAGGCCCGGGTGCCCTAGCTGCCCTTTCCAAGCTGACCACGAATGACCCCGCAGCTCTCCCCGAAGGCGGCATTCAGTACACGATGCTCACCAAGCCGGATGGCGGGATTGTCGACGATATTCTCGTCTACCGCACCGCAACCGGCTTCTTCCTGGTGGTGAACGCATCGAATATAGAAAAGGACTTCGCCTGGATTTCCCAGCATCTTCCTGAAGACGCCGTCTTGACCAACCGTTCTGATGAGACGGCTCTTGTCGCTGTTCAGGGGCCTAAATCGCTGCCTGTGGTAGAAAAGGTTCTCAACCTCAGCCTCGGCCACATGGGCAGCTATACTTTCATCGATGCAACCTTCAAAGGGCACAGCATCCGCATCTCCCGCACCGGATACACCGGTGAAGATGGCTTTGAACTGTACTTGCCCAACGCCGGTGCAGTTGAGCTGTGGCACGATATCATGTCCGCGGGCGAACCGTACGGCATCGCTCCCATCGGGCTTGGCGCCCGGGACACGCTGCGCCTGGAGATGCGCATGCCTCTCTACGGCAACGATATTGACGAAACCACCACACCCCTGGAAGCGGGGCTGGGCAGATTTGTGAAGTTTGATAAAGGCGACTTCATCGGCCGCGATGTGCTTCTGGCGCAGAAAGAGGCGGGGGTCACCCGCAAGTTGGTAGGGTTTGTGATGGTGGATCGAGGCATCCCGCGGCAGGGATACGCCATCGTCAACGAGGAAGGCGAAGAGGTGGGGCGCGTTACCAGCGGAACCCTCTCTCCCTCACTGAATCAACCCATTGGCACAGGCTACGTGCCGGTGGAACTGGCATCGCCCGGGGCCACGATCTACATTGAAATTAGAGGGAAGCGCCTGCAGGCGCAGGTCATCAAAGGCCGATTCATAAAAACCAGGGAGGAATCCAAATGAGCGACAAACGCATGCTGTTCACTAAGGATCATGAATGGGTAGTCGTTGAAGGCAACATCGCCCGCGTGGGCATCACGGACTACGCGCAAAATGAACTGGGTGATGTGGTGTTTGTGGATCTTCCCACTGTCGGTGATACGGTGGAAGAGGGTGAAGGTTTCGCCGTAGTAGAATCGGTGAAGGCTGTATCTGATGTGTACTCCCCTGTAAGCGGCACCATTGTTAAGGTCAATGAGGAACTGGAGTCCAGCCCAGAACTGATCAACGAGTCACCTTACGACCAGGGGTGGATTGCTGAGATTGAGATTGCTGAAGGCGCACAGCTCGACGACCTCATGAACGCGGAGGAGTACCAGGCTTTCATAAAGGAGGCTTAGCATGCGCTACATCCCCATGACGGAGCAGGACCGAGAGGCGATGCTCGCCTCGATGGGCCTTGCTTCAGTAGAGGAGCTTTTTGGAGACATTCCAGAACACCTGCGCACAGCCGGGGCCCTGGACCTGCCGCCAGCCTTGTCTGAAGCCGAGCTGATCCGCCACATGAAGGCGCTGGCCAAGAAGAACACCAATCTGGAAGATACGGTGTCCTTTATGGGCGGAGGGGTCTACGATCACCTTGTCCCCGCGATTATCAAACACCTGATCTCCCGCGGGGAGTTTCTCACAGCGTACACGCCTTATCAGGCCGAGATCAGCCAGGGCGTCTTGCAGAGCATCTTCGAGTATCAGACGCTGATCGCGGAACTCACAGGGATGGAAGCTGCCAACGCCTCCATGTATGACGGGGCAACAGTCTTGGCAGAAGCGGCGCTCATGGCCTGCAATGCCACCCGCCGCGACGAGGTAGTGCTCCCAGCTAACCTTCATCCGGAATGGAAAGAAGTCTGCGAGCTGTACTTGCGGAACCAAAACGTGGCAATCAAGTATGTGCCCTATCTGGAAGAGGCGGGAACCATTGATTTCGCGGCTTTGCAGTCCCTTGATCCGAAGAGCCTAGCCTGCGTTGTTGTGCAGCAGCCCAACTTCTTCGGGCTGGTTGAAGATGTGGAGCCCATCAGTGAGTTCATCCACGGAGGCGGCGGGCTGCTCGTCATGGCCGTTGATCCTATCAGCCTCGGGCTGTTGAAGTCTCCCGGCGAGTACGGTGCAGATATCGTGGTGGGAGATGGTCAGAGCTTGGGGAATACGATGAACTTCGGCGGCCCGTCTTTGGGCTTCTTCGCCACTACGGAGAAGCTTGTGCGCCGCATGCCTGGGAGGATAGTGGGCGAGACGGTGGACGCAGATGGGAGGCGCGGGTTTGTCCTCACTCTGCAGACCCGAGAGCAGCACATCCGCCGCGAAAAAGCCACATCGAACATCTGTTCTAATCAGGCGCTCAACGCACTGGCCGCTGCCATCTACCTTGCCGTCTTAGGCAGACAAGGGTTCAGGGAAGTGGCATATCAATGCCTGCAGAAAACAGCTTATCTGCGCCGGCGGCTGGCAGAGAGTACACCGTTCAAAGAGAGGTTCACCGCGCCTGCTTTCCGCGAGTTTGTCGTCACCGGCCAGGTTGACTGGGAAGAGGCGAACCGCAAGCTCCTGGCAGAGGGGTTCTTGGGCGGCCTGCCTCTGAAGCGGTTCGGTATGCCTGATGCGGCTCTGTTTGCGGTAACAGAGGCCAGGACTAAGCAGGAAATTGACCGCCTGGTGGAGCTCTTGGGAGGGATGAGCCGATGAAAAACAAGACCGGAGTACCGCTGCTGTTTGAGATTTCTTCACCTGGACGCCGCGGCTACCGCCTTCCTGAGCTGGATGTGCCAGAGGTTCCCGTGGAAGAGCTGATTCCGAGCAAGCATCTTCGGGAGCAAGAGCCAGAGCTTCCTGAGCTGAGTGAGGTAGAAGTCGTCCGCCATTTCACGCAGCTGTCCAGGCTGAATCACGGCGTCGACGTGGACTTCTATCCCCTTGGGTCCTGCACGATGAAGTACAACCCCCGGGTCAATGAAGACGTGGCCTCGCTGCCGGGCTTTGCCGCCATCCACCCTTACCAGCCGGAAGAGACGGTTCAGGGTGCTTTGGAGCTGATGTATCTGCTCGGCAAATACCTGGCGGAGATTTCCGGCCTGCACAGCGCGACCCTGCAGCCCGCTGCCGGTGCTCATGGCGAACTCACTGGCCTGTGGATCATGAAGGCCTATCACGAGGCCAATGGGGAAGGCCATCGCAACGAGATCATCATTCCCGACTCCGCCCACGGTACCAACCCCGCCAGCGCCATGATGGCCAACTACAAAGTTGTACAGGTTCCTTCTGATGAGCGGGGCGGCGTGGACGTGAATGCTCTGCGCCAGCTTGTGGGGCCGAACACCGCCGGCCTGATGTTGACTAACCCCAATACTTTGGGCTTGTTTGATGAGAACATCTGCACCATTGCGGAGATTGTGCACAACGCCGGCGGGCTCTTGTACTACGATGGGGCCAACGCCAACGCTCTGCTGGGAATCGTCAAGCCCGGCCACACCGGTTTTGACATCGTCCACTACAACTTGCACAAGACATTTTCCACGCCGCACGGCGGAGGTGGGCCAGGCGCGGGCCCGATCGTAGTCTCGGAGAAACTGGCGCCGTTCCTTCCTTGGCCAGTGGTGGATAGACAAGGCAGCCGTTACGTCTTGAAGCGGCCGGAAAAATCCATCGGCCGGGTGCGGTCCTTCTACGGCAACTTCCTGGTACTGGTGAAGGCCTATGCCTACATCCGCTCCCACGGCCCAGAGGGGCTCAGGCAGGTAAGTGAAGCGGCAGTGATCAACGCCAACTATCTGATGCACAACCTCAAAGACCTGTACTACCTGCCGTATGACCGCCACTGCAAACATGAATTCGTCCTTTCGGGCAAGTGGCAGAAGGACAAGTACGGCGTGCGCACGTTAGATATCGCCAAGCGGCTCCTTGACTACGGTGTCCACGCGCCGACAGTGTACTTCCCTCTGAACGTGGAGGAAGCGATCATGATCGAACCCACTGAAACGGAGACGAAGGAGACACTAGATCGGTTTATCGCTGCTATGCGCCAGATTGCAGCCGAAGCAGAAACAGATCCTGAGAACCTCAGGAGCGCTCCCCACTTCACACCAGTACGGCGCCTGGACGAGGCCAGAGCGGCTCGTCAGCCCGTTTTGCGCTGGACGAAAGAGGCAAGATAAAGACAGTATAAAACCCCCCGGTGAGGGGGGTTTTATGTTAGGAAGTATACCTCAGCGAACGAGGTGCTGATACCGTTCGCGCAGGATCTCAATCTGCGCTGCATCTTCCAGCTGCTGGAGGTATGCCGATGTGGACGGGGCAACAGAACGCTTGTAGTCTTTTTCCACGGTGGTGTAAATCTCATCCAGTACTGCCGGAACCGCTTCTGTGCGCCCAGTTACCCAGATGATGTGCCAGCCGAACTGAGATTCCGCGATGCCCATTTCGCCCACACCAAGGGAGAAGGCAGTGGCCTCAAACGGCTCGACCATCACACCGCGGCCAAACTCACCCAGCTGCCCGCCCCGGACGGCGGAGCCTGTATCGAGGGAGTGCTCGCGGGCCAGGGCAGCAAAATCAGCGCCGTCCTGCAGTTGAGCCAGAAGCTCTTCGGCTTTTTCCCTCGAATCAACCAGAATGTGGCTGGCAGTGACAGTCTCCTCGCGGTCATACTGTGCGCGGTTCTCTTCAAACCAAGCCTTAACAGCTTCAGGATCGGCCTCAATCTCGTACAGGACCATTTCATCGATGAGGAGTACCTTCTTGAGCTGCTCTTCTGTGATTCCATACTGGTAGAGCAAGTAAACCAGGTAATCAGGGCCGCCGATGCGGGCGACAAAATCGTCGTACACCTTTGCCAGGTATGCATCATCGATCCCAAGCTCTGCCTGTTTCTGTGCGAGGACCTCGTTGATGATAAGCTCCTCCAGCACTGCCTCGCCATACTTGGCTTCCAGGGCTTCCATGAACTGGCTCACCGTAATCTCCACGCCGTTTACACGAGCTATGATCTCTTCTGCCTGCGCGAACAGCGGCAGAGACGTGCCCACCAGGGCTACAGTCAGTATGAGCACAAACACTGCTGCGTTAATCCTCTTCAACAACACCTCATCCTCTCTGGAAATCTCTAGTATTTGGTCCACCATGTACAGTGTATTCGCCCTCAGCTCCCGCATAACCTTCCGCCAATAAAAGCCGAAAGTGATATAATCTAGGATGAGAACGGGTTCTTGGAGGCGTTTCCATGTACGAAGTGGGTCAAATACTCCGCCTGCGCAAAAAACATGCCTGCGGGGGAGATACTTGGAAGGTACTCAAGCCCGGAGTGGATGTGAGGCTCCAGTGCGAGACCTGCGGGCGGGTTCTGCTTATTCCTAGAGACAAGCTTGTCCGTCAGGTCAAGGGGAGCTGAGCGCACACCCGCGGCCTCTCACATATACTGCACAGGGAGGCTGTGATATGGTGCGAAAGATGTTTGCCGGCGGCAACTCAGCGCGCGGCTTTCACTCGCTGTTCCATCACATGTTTGATGACCAAATTGAGCAGATCTTTCTTCTTAAAGGCGGGCCCGGGACGGGCAAATCAACGCTCATGCAAAATCTGGCCGCCGAGGCCGAAGCGCGCGGCTTGCCGGTGGAGATGTTCTTCTGCAGTTCGGATCCCAGCTCTTTGGACGGCGTTGTTTTCCCGAGTCAGCGGTCCGGCGTGGTGGACGCAACCGCGCCACACGTGCAGGATCCAGTGCTGCCGGGATGCAGGGAGGAACTGATCAACTTAGGCGAGAGCTGGGATCACACCGCCCTGCGTAAGGCCCAGAAAGAGATCGCCGCCCTCACAGCGGCAAATAAGGCGGCTTACGCCAGGGCTTACCGCTATCTGCGGGCGGCGGAAGAAATCGAGGAACTGTGGGCTCAGATCAACAAGGAGTACCTAGATGCTGTAGGTACGGCTGCTGCGGCCAGTGCCCTCCTGCGGCAGCTGCCCCACGCTGCGTTGGATGCAGCTGCCCCCGCCAAAGAACGGCACCTGTTTGCCGCCGCGATTACTCCTGTGGGTGTGGTAGATCACATTGGCGGCCTGGCGGAAAGCTGCACTGAGCGCTGGGTACTTCATTGGGCGCCCGGGACAGGGCTGCAGGAGGTGTTCGACACCCTCCTCAGCGCTGCCCGCCTTCTGCATCTGAGGATGGAGATCTTCCACCGCCCGATGCTGCCGTCTCAAGTGGAGCATGTTATCTTCCCCGACATCGGCCTGGCCGTGCTGTCCCAGGATGAACGGGCCGGGGGCGGGCTATCAGGCAGGGCAGTGGACCTGCGGGAGCACCTGGCAAAAGAAGCAGCCCCTCCGCGTGTCAAAGAGCTGTTCAGCGAGCTCATGGAACTGGCGGTGGGGGAGCTGGCCCAGGCGAAAGCAATCCACGATGAGCTGGAGGACATCTACGTTTCCGCAGTGGACTTCACTCGCACGGAACAAGTGAGGCAGTACTTGACGGAACGCATTTTCGCCTGCTAGTGCAGATCTGCCTGCCGCTGTGCCAGGAACTTGACCAAAGGCCTGCCGACGAGGAGAACCACGGCGGCTTCACTGATACCGATGGTGAAAACCAGGTACCAGTAGGAGGGGATTCCAAAGATATACCATAAGTATAGACTGACAAGGAATGCGTTGCAGACGATGGGCGAGGCGTAAGCAATCCAGCTGTCGCGGTATCTATACGTAATAATCGCAGCCAAGAGGCTCACCAGGCTGCCGCCGAAGATATCCCACGGGCCGTAAGGGCCGAGGAGGTTGGCAAGAAGGACACCGATGAACACTCCTCCGATGGCCTCAGGGTAAAGGATAGGAAGCAGCGTTAGAGCCTCGGCAACACGAAACTGAAAAGCGCCGAAGCTGGCAAACTGAAAAAGATACACCAGAACCACATACATGGCCGCGATGAGCGCGGCCCGCGCAAGCCGCTGCATGCTGGCAGACTTCCTTTCTGCTGTTGGATAGTGTCCATTCTTTCTCCGCGCCCACTAGTTTTACCTTTCCAGGGAGGGCCGATTATGGGCTTAGAAATAGGTATCGTTGGCTTACCGAACGTTGGCAAATCCACCTTGTTCAATGCACTAACACGCCTAAATGTCCCCGCGGCAAACTACCCATTCTGCACCATCGAGCCAAACCGCGGCAGCATTCCCATCCCCGATGAACGGCTGCAGAAGATCGCAGCGGTGGTGCAGCCAGAAACGGTCACCGGGGCAACTATTGAGTTCGTCGACATCGCCGGGCTGGTCGCTGGTGCGCATAAGGGAGAAGGCTTGGGGAACCAGTTTCTCGCCCATATCCGCGAGGTGGACGCCATCGCCCATGTCGTCCGGGTTTTCCAAGACGACGACGTGGCCAGCGTTTCCGGGAAGATCGACCCTCTCGGCGATGCTGAAGTCATCGACATAGAGCTGGCCCTCGCCGACCTGCAGGTGTTGGAACGGCGGATAGAGCGGACAGCCCGCATGTTGAAAACCGGCGATCGAGCCTACAAAGAGGAACTCGAGCTTCTTGAGCAATACAAGGAAGCACTGGAGCACGGGACTCCGCTGCGGCGCACGGGCTTGCCCCCCATCCCGGACCTGCCGCTCCTCACATTCAAGCCGGTAATGTACATCGCCAATGTGGCGGAAGGGCGCGAAGAGGACGGGAATATCTTAGCAGAGCGGGCAGCACTCGATCAAGCCGAAGTGATCCCTGTGTGTGCCTCCCTCGAAGCGGAGTTGGCTCAGCTCAGCGATGAAGACAGGGCCGCATTCCTTCAGGAACTGGGAATGGACGAGCCCGCCTTATATAAAGTCATTCGCGCGGGGCTGCGGCTCTTAGATCTGATCACCTTCTACACGATTAAGGGCCCTGAGACCCGGGCCTGGCTTGTGCCCCGGAACACCCCGGCACCGAAGGCGGCGGGCCAAATCCACTCGGATATGGAACGGGGCTTCATCCGGGCAGAGGTGGTCCCCTGGGAAGTGCTGATCGAGGAAGGATCGTTTGCCGCCTGCAGGGACAAGGGGCTGCTGAGGGTGGAGGGGAAAGACTACCTCATCAATGATGGAGATGTGGTGCTTTTCCGCTTCAATGTTTGACTTCAGAAAATGACAATGTTATAATGAACCTGCCCTGCTCTAGGTTCAACCTAGGGCCTTATGTCCAGAGGGAGGAGGTGCAGCGCAATGCGTGCCTATGAGCTCATGCTGATCTATTCCCCACAGCTCGATGAGGAAGCCCTGAATGCAGCAATCGAACGCACGAAGGACTTGATCACCAATAACGGTGGTGAAGTTGAGAAGATTGACAAGTGGGGAAAACGCCGTTTGGCCTACGAGATTAAGGATTTCACCGAAGGCTTCTACGTAGTGATGGATTTCAAGGCAGAAGGCGGCGCCACAGCTGAAATGGAACGCGTTCTCAAAATCACCGAAGAGGTCGTTCGGTATCTGCTCGTTCGCAAAGATGATGAATGAGCAAAGGAGTGACGAACGGTGTTGAACAGGGTTATTCTGATCGGGCGGTTAGTCGCAGATCCTCAGCTGCGCTACACGCAGTCGGGAATCGCCGTAGCCAACTTCACCATCGCTGTGGATCGGCCGTTTCTTGGCCAGTCTGGCGAACGTGAGACTGACTTCATTGATATCGTCACCTGGCGTAAACAGGCCGAAGTTGTAGCGAACCACCTCAGCAAGGGCCGCCTGGTGGCCGTGGAAGGCCGCCTGCAGATTCGTTCCTATGACGATCAGAACGGCATCCGCCGCAAGGCAGCGGAGGTTGTTGCCGATCAAGTGCGTTTCCTTGACAGAGCGCGTGATGGTGGTCCGATAGTTGAAGACGATACTCCTGATGGCCCGCCCGAACCAGAATTCGATGACGTCCCGTTCTAGATCAATCATGGTTTGGAGGCGAGAAGATGGCCAGAGAGAAAGGCCGTAGAGGTCGGAGAAAGGTCTGCTCCTTTTGTGTCGATAAAATCGAGCAAATAGATTACAAAGAAGTGGGCCGCCTGCGCCGGTACATTACCGAGCGGGGAAAGATCCTTCCTCGGCGGATTACAGGAAATTGTGCCCGCCACCAGCGGCAGATGACCACAGCAATCAAGCGGGCACGTTTTATGGCGTTGATGCCATATACCATTGACTAACAGCCAGGAGCAGCTCAGCTGCTCCTTTTTTCCATACTACCTAGGATAGGTGGGAGAAACGGCATGAAAACCCGTTCCATCACGGAAGGGGCAATGCTGGCAGCAATTACTGTCCTGCTCAGCCTGCTCGGTGAGTATCTGGGCCTGCCGGCACTGATCATTCCATTGCCCTTGATGCTGCTGGTGCTGCGGCACGGCTACAAGTTGGGAATCACCATGTCCGTCGCCTCTGCCCTTATTTCCGCTCTGATTTCGGGGCAGGTACTGTCGGGAGTGACCATTATCATCTGGGGGTTCCTGGGGATGGCCCTTGGCATGGCACTCCGGGAGAACTTCTCGTTTTTCAGGACCATGGTGGTAGGGATCGCGGCCAACCTTGTCAGCCTTGGACTGCAGGTTCTGTTCTACTCCCTGCTGTTCGGCACCAACTTGTTCGAGGACATCAAGAAGCTTTACACGGAATCATTTGACCAGGCGATCTCGTTCTACCAGTCCATAGGCGCCACCAGCGAAATGCTGGGGCAGCTGGAGATCATGCGGACTACGGCCACGATGGTGGTAGAGTACGGCCTGCCAGCTGTTATTCTGATCTCATCTGTGGCGACCACGTTTATCAATTTGGCGGTGGCTCGTCTTGTGCTGCAGCGGATGGGCACCCAGATACCTCGGGTCAAGCCTTTTCTCTACTGGAGGCTTCCCCGCTGGTGCGGGTTGGCGTTCTTCGCCAGCCTGGCGCTCCTCGCCTACGGCAGAACGGCAGAAGGGCTGGTGTACCGCATCGGGTTCAACTTGGTGCTGCTCTTGATGCCCGCTCTGCTGGTGGTGGGAGTGGCTATCGCATGGTACTATTTTAACCGCTGGCGAGTTCCCACCATTCTGCGGTTCATTTTGCTCTATTTTATCGCCGTTGGCCCGCTGTTCTTAGCAGTGGTGATTGCCGCCCTCGTGGATTCCATCTACAGCCTGCGAGAGCCGGCACAGGCGGACTAGATTCAAGGAGGGGACAGCATGAAGGTCATTTTGCAGAAAGATGTGAAGAACCTCGGGAAGAAAGGCCAGGTCGTAGAGGTGGCAGAAGGCTATGCCCGCAACTTCCTCATGCCTCGCGGTCTGGCGGTGGAAGCAAATGAGGGCAACCTGCGCCAAGTGGAGCAGATGAAGAAGGCCGAGGCCGCTAAGAACGCACGAGAACTGCAGCTGGCTCAAGCTGTCGCCGCCCAGCTCGCGGGGAAGGGAATCACGATTCGCGCTAAGGTGGGCGGGGCAGGCAAGCTCTTCGGTTCCATTACCGCCCAAGAGATAGCCGAGCAGATTAAGGAACAGTTCGCGGTAGATATTGACAAGAGGAAGATAGATCTCAAGGAGCCAATAAAGAGCTTGGGCTCCTACAGCGTCACCGCACGCATTCATCCTGAAGTGCATTTTGCCTTTAAGGTAGAGGTCGTACCGGAGTAAGCGGAATATTATGGAAGAGGGTACCGAGACAATGCTGACACGCCAGACAACAGACCTAAATTCGCTTGAAAGGCAGGTTAACGCTCTATTTGCCGTGCTGGCCGAGATCCACGGTGCGGATCAGCTCGTCCTCAAGGCCGGTAAGTTAGATTCGTTAACCTTGATGCGTTCCGATAAACTCGAGGAACGCGTCCTGGCTTTGGAACGCATTGTCCATGAGGATCCCACCATCGACCAGCCGCGCAGCCTCGATGAGATTCCTGAGATGCTGGAGGATCTGGCAGAGCATCTGGCTGATCTGCTGGCCCGCCGCACGCTGGAAGAGAAGCTGGAGAAGAAGATTAGCGCCAAGATGCAGGAACGGCATGTGGAGTACCTGAAGGAAATCCGCCAGCAGGTACTGAAGGAGGAGGGCGGCCCGGACAACGCGCAGACTCTGAAGAAGCACGCCGAACTGGAGATGCTGGAGAAAAAACAGCTGTCCAGGTCTACCCTAGAGCTGATGCGTCCTAAGAGCCTGGAAGAGGTGGTGGGGCAGGAGCGGGCCATCCGCTCCATCCTTACTAAGCTCAGTTCGCCTTTTCCTCAGCATATTCTCCTGTACGGCCCGCCCGGAGTGGGCAAGACAACTGTGGCGCGGTTGGCCTTGAAATATGCCAAAGAGAAGAGCTACACACCGTTCGCGGAAGATGCTCCTTTTGTAGAAGTGGATGGGACAACCCTGCGTTGGGACCCCAGAGAGGTAACCAATCCCCTCCTGGGTTCTGTGCATGATCCTATTTACCAAGGTGCCCGCAGGGAACTGGCTGACGGGGCGGTTCCCGAACCCAAACTGGGTTTGGTGACGCAGGCCCACGGAGGGGTGCTCTTCATCGACGAAATTGGTGAACTTGATCCCATCCTCCAAAACAAGCTCCTGAAAGTAATGGAGGACAAGCGCACGACCTTCGAGTCATCATACTATGATCCAGATGACCCGCAGATTCCAAAATACATCCACAAACTGTTCCAAGAAGGGGCGCCCGCTGACTTCGTCTTAATCGGTGCCACTACTCGGGATCCCTCTGAGATCAGCCCGGCCCTGCGTTCTCGCTGTGCCGAAGTTTTCTTTGATCCGCTCACGCCGCAAGATATAATAAAGATTGTGGAAGGCGCGGCGCAGCGGCTTAATGCCCAGCTGGAAGCCGGAGTGGCAGAGATGATCTCAGAGTACACCATCGAAGGCCGGCAGGCAGTCCGGCTGCTCGCGGACGCTTATAGCACTGCTCTCTATAAGCGGGACGACGGCGATCCGACCGCGGTGGTGGTCACTCTGGCTGACATTCAAGAAGTGATTCAGTCAGCGCGATTGACCCCTTACGTCACCGTAAAAGCCTCCCCCACAGAGGAGGTAGGGCGGATTCTGGGCCTCGGTGTCAGTGGTTATCTGGGAACGGTCCTGGAGATCGAAGCCGTGGCATTTCCCAGCGCTGAACCGGGCAAAGGCTCCATCCGGTTCAATGATACTGCCGGTTCAATGGCCAAAGACAGTGTCGCCAACGCGGCGGCGGTGTTCCGCAGCCTGACAGGGAAACAGCTCAGCGACTACGACATCCACGTCAACGTGGTGGGCGGCGGTAATATCGATGGGCCGTCGGCCGGTGTAGCTATCTTGGCTGCCATCATTAGCGCGGTGTGGCAGGTTCCCCTGCCGCAGGACATTGCTGTCACTGGAGAGCTTTCCATCCGGGGCAAGGTAAAGCCCGTGGGCGGCCTGCACGAGAAGATTTACGGTGCGCGGCAGGCCGGGGTGAAGAGAGTGTTCATCCCCCAGGATAACTGGGATGAAATATCTAGGCAGGCCACCGATATCCAGATCATACCTGTTGCCACTGTTTCCCAGTTCCTGGAGCTGGTGCTGGGAGAGAAGCTGGCACAGCTGCCGGTGGCTAACTGACTCAACCGAAATCCAACGCGCAAAGGGGTGAGAAGAGTGGTTCCTGATAGTCGAAGCGCAAAAGCGGATTTAGACCCAGACCAGCGATGCTCGCGCCGCAGCAGTGAGCCGCTCTTTCGCGCCCCTATGCCGGCGTAGCACCGGCTGGTCGGCTGTCCGTTTTTGTCGCTCCGATTGGTGAGATTCTACCAAGGAGGAGGATAAAAACATGCCAGCAGCAGCTTATCCTGAATTGCTGGACCTGCTTAAGGCCAGACAGCTGAAGGCTCTCAAGGAGAAACTGGATGAGCTGAACGTGGTGGATGCGGCAGATTTCATCGAGGGCCTCGATGGTGATGATATTGTCATCGCCTTCCGTGCTTTGCACAAAGATACTGCCGCCGAGGTGTTTTCCTACCTGTCTTACGACATGCAGGAGCGGATCGTAAAATCGATCACGGATCAGGAGATAGCCCACATCATCAATGAGCTGTTTGTAGACGATGCCGCGGACTTCCTTGAGGAAATGCCGGCGAGCGTTGTCAAGCGTGTGTTGAAGAACGCTTCGCCAGATGTCCGTGACTTGATCAACCAGTTTCTGCAGTATCCTCCGGGTTCAGCGGGAAGCATTATGACCGCTGAGTTTGTCGGTTTGAAAAAAGGTATGACCGTGGCGGAGGCGTTTGCCCGTATCCGCCGGGACGCCGTGGACCGCGAGACCATCTACACCTGCTATGTGATGGACGAGAACCGCTACCTGGAGGGCGTGGTCACGGTCCGAGAACTGTTCATGGTTCCAGAAGATACTCTGATCGGCGACGTCATGGACACGAAGGTCATTTCTGTGGCCACCACCGATGACCAAGAGCATGTGGCCCGCCTCTTCGCCAAGTATGACCTGCTGTCGCTGCCGGTGGTGGACCAAGAGAACCGCCTGGTGGGGATTATCACTGTCGACGACGTGGTGCACGTTATCAACCAGGAAGCGACAGAAGACTTCCAGTTGATGGCGGCAACCAAGCCTTCCGAACGTCCTTATTTGAAGACTGGAGTCTGGGAATTGGCCAGAAACAGAGTGGTCTGGCTGGCGGTGCTGATGCTTTCTGCTACTGTGACCGGTGTTGTCCTGCAGCGGTTTGAAGAGGCCTTCCTCGCAGTCCCGATTCTGGTTACGTTCATTCCGATGCTCACCGATACAGGAGGCAACGCCGGGTCGCAGAGTGCGACACTGATCATCCGGGGCATGGCCACCGATGAGATCCATCCCAGCGATTTTCTGAAGGTGCTGTGGAAAGAGTTCCGCATCAGCCTGGTGGTGGGCGCCGTGCTCGGAGCCATGAATTTCGTCCGGATCATGATCATGAACCCGGGCGATCCTATCTTGGCCCTGACCGTGTCCTTCAGCCTTTTGGCCGTTGTGGTGGTGGCCAAGACCATCGGCGGTATCCTGCCTATCGTGGCCAAAGCTCTGAAAGCTGATCCGGCCATCATGGCATCTCCTGTGATCACTACCATCGTAGATGCCGTGGGCCTGTTAGTCTACTTCACCATTGTGGAGGCTATTCTGCTGTAAAACCCAGCATAAAACCCCTGCCGGTTGACACGCGGCAGGGGTTTGTTGTCCTCGGGGCGGCTCAGCACTTAAGGATGCGGGCGCCGTCAGAGGCGGTGAAGACAAAGATCTGCGGAGTAATCCCTGTTTGGGCCGGATATTCTTGCAGCACTCTTCTCTTAATCTCTTCCACCTGTTCTTGAGCCGCCAGTGTTACTGTACAGCCCCCAAACCCGGCACCCGTCATGCGGGAACCGAGCGTGCCCGGCACACTGCGGCAGATCTCTACCAGCAGGTCTAGTTCTGGGCAGCTCACCTCGTAGTCCAGCCGCAGGCTGTCGTGGGAAGCGTTAAGCAGCCGCCCGAACTCGTGCAGGTCTCCGCGTTTCAGCGCAGCAATGCCGTCCAGTACCCGCTGGTTCTCGGTCACCACGTGGCGGGCCCGCTTGGCCAAGTCCTCAGGCAGCTTGTTGATAAGGGGGAGGTGTTCCACCGTGACGTCCCTCAGAGCCGTGATACCGGGAAGATCTCTCTTCAGCAGTTCCACAGCCTGCCCACACTGGGAGCGGCGCTTGTTGTACTCGCTGTCCACCAATCCCCGCTTCACGCCGCTGTTGATCACCACCACACTGTACCCCATTTTTTCAAATCCGGTGGGCACCAACTCATGCGCGAGGGAACGGCAGTCCAGGAACAGGGCGTGGCCGCTCTGGCCCATCATGGAGGCAAATTGATCCATAATTCCGCAGTTAACTCCTACGAACTGATTCTCCGCTCGCTGACTTAGCTTCACCAGCTCCACACGGGAGATGCCCAGCTCGTGTAATTCGTTCATCAGCAGTGCGGCGCCCACCTCCACGGCGGCAGAAGAGGATAGGCCGCTGCCCTGGGGGACATTGCCCTGCAGGACAATATCCATACCCTCCAGATGGTGGCCCGCTTTCAGAAGCTGGTCGCAGACACCCCTGATGTAGTTGGCCCACGGGTGCGCGTGGGAAAACTCGATGCGGCCAAGGTCAAACTCATCCAGTTGATCGAAGTCCATGGAGAAGAGCCGCACCTGCGTGGAATGGTTCCTCCCTCCCACGTAGAGGATGTGGGGGTCGATTGCCATTGGAAAGACAAAGCCGTCGTTATAATCGGTGTGCTCCCCCAGTAGGTTGACCCGCCCCGGTGCTGCCGCGCAGATCGGTGGGGACGAACCTGGGAAGAGTTCCTCGTATTTTGCCTTCAGTGCTTCCACCTGCACTTATATTTCACCTCGCAGTCTTCTTGCCTGGTCTTCGGGGCTCATGTCGGTAATGAACACGCCGGCTCCCGATTCTACACCAGCGCGGTACTTGAGCTTCTCCCGCGTGCGGTGCAGTGGGTAGAACTCGAAATGGAAGTGATACTCTGGGTACTCACCTTTGGGCGGCGCTTGGTGGATGACCATGATGTAGGGCAGGGAGAACCCATAGAGCCGGTCGTAAGTGACCAGCAGTTCCTTGAGGGCCGCTGCCAGGCCCCAGCGTTCTTCGTCAGTAAAGTCGGCGAACGACTGGAGGTGGCGCTTGGCGTAAAGATGTACTTCATATGGATAGCGGGCAAAAAAAGGCACGAATGCGGTGAAGTGCGGGTTGTCCACGATGATCCGGGTACCTTCCTTGAGTTCTTCCGCGAGCATGTCGCAGTACAGGCAGCTGCCTGTTTCTTCCATATGCTCGCGAGCGGACTGCAGTTCCCGTTCGATCACCGGCGGGATAAAGGGAAAAGCATAGATCTGGCCGTGGGGGTGGTGGAGTGTGACTCCCACCACATCTCCCTTGTTCTCAAAAATGAAGACATACTGGACAGCGGGGTTCTTGCCCAGTTCCTGGTAACGATCTGTCCAAACCTGCACGAGGTTGGCGATGTGTTCTACTGACTCCTGGGCTAAGGTGCTGTCGTGGCGGGGAGAGTACAACACAACTTCGCAGAGCCCCTCCGCTGGGGCAGTCTGATACAGAGCCGTGCCTTCTATCTCCACGGGAGGGGCCGGCTGGTTGAGAGACGAATACTTGTTCTGAAACACCACGATCTCGTAATCGCTTGCCGGTACTTCCGTAGGGAACTCACCCGGCCTGGTGGGGCACAGCGGACAGTGCTCCGCCGGCGGTTTATAAGTGCGGTCTTGACGATGCCCGGCTACGATCACCCACTGCCTTAACTGCGGGTTCCAGCGTAATTCAGACAACGCGATCGCTCCTCTTACTTCTTTTTAGGAAACGAGTAGAAGATAATGTAGCGGCCATCGGGTTTCTTCTGCACGACTTTGACCATGCCCATAACCTCCTGATTCTCTCGCTTCGGCACGAACTCTATCAGTGGCCGGTACTGCTTTCATTCTATAAAAAAATAACCGTTCCCTGCCAAGGGAATCGGGTCTGTGATGAGAAGATCAAAGTTTACGGCATAGGATATAGCTAGATCAGTTGAAGGCTTAAGGGAGGCACATTCATGCCCAAGTTGAGAGTTGGCGTCATCTACGGGGGCCGTTCTGGGGAGCACGAAGTCTCACTCATGTCGGCCCGCTCTATTATAGGTGCGCTCGATCCAGAGAAGTACGACGTAGCAGCCATCGGTATCACCAAGGCGGGCCAGTGGGTAAAGCGGCCCATCCCTGATGATGCAACCACCCTCGACTTCACTGTGGATCCTGCAGATACAGTGAGTATCACTCCTGATCCTACCCTGTGGCAGGGTTTTGATGTGGTTTTTCCCGTTCTGCATGGTACCTACGGTGAGGATGGTACGATCCAAGGCCTCTTGGAGCTGGCGGGCATTCCCTACGTGGGGGCGGGTGTGACAGCTTCAGCGGTGAGCATGGACAAGAGCGTGATGCGGATCTTGTTTGCCAACGCGGGCCTGCCGGTAGTCCCGTGGCAGGCGGTAACGCGCCACGAATTTGACCGTGATCGCGAAGCTGTGTATGATCGAATTATGAGCCGGCTTCGTTTCCCCGTGTTTGTCAAGCCTGCCAATCTTGGTTCCAGCGTGGGCGTAAGCAAAGTAAAGACGGCGGCTGGCTTGGAGGAGGCGCTGCTGGCAGCCTTCGCCTACGACCACAAGGTGGTTGTAGAGCAGGGCGTTGAAAACGCACGGGAGATAGAAAGCAGCGTGTTGGGAAATGAAGAGCCGGAGGTGGCCCCTGTCCTGGGCGAGATCGTGCCCGCAAATGAGTTCTACGATTACGAGGCGAAATACCTCAATGATCGGTCGGAACTGATTATTCCTGCGCCGGTCACCGCTGAACAGGCAGAGACTATCCGCCGTTACGCACTGGCAGCCTACAAAGCGGTGGACTGCGCGGGTATGGCGCGGGTCGATTTCTTCCTTACCCGTGACGGCGAAGTCATTGTCAATGAGATCAACACTATTCCCGGGTTCACCCGCATCAGTATGTACCCGAAGCTGTGGGAAGCCTCGGGCCTGCCTTACAGGCAGCTGGTGGACCGCTTAATATCCCTGGCCCTATCCAGACACGCACAACGGCGGAAACTGCGGACCAGTCTGTAGGAGGCCTGGTAAGGAGCAAGGCGATGGTAATCAATGATCTGTGGAAATACTACGGCGACAAGCTGATCTTTGCCGAGTTTTCCGCTGCCATTGGCGCAGCAGACCGCATCGGCCTGGTCGGGCCCAACGGTGCGGGGAAAACCACCCTGCTGCGGGTCCTGGCCGGCGAGCTGGCGCCCGACCGGGGTACCATCAGCTGCCCCAAGTACTACAATATCGGTTTTCTCACCCAAGATGTGCGCGCTGAGGGGTTAACTCTGGCAGAGTTCTTAACGGAACCATTTAGGCCGCTCTTGGACATGGCCGCCCAGCTGAGGAAGCTGGAGCAGGAGCTGTCCAACCCGGAAGTCTACAACAACGAAGAGGCTCTGCAGCGAGCCATGAAGGCCTACGGAGAACTGGAACAGCAGTTCAGCGCGGCAGGTGGCTATGATTTCCGGGTCCAGGTGCGGGCGGCCGCCTTGGGGCTGGGCTTCCGAGAAGAAGACCTCAACCGCCCCGTCGCTGCCTTCAGCGGTGGGGAGCGGGTGCGGGCATCCTTGGCCAGGCTGCTCCTGTCCGAGCCGGACCTGCTTCTGCTTGACGAGCCCACCAACCACCTGGACATTGAGGCTGTGGAGTGGCTGGAAACCTTCTTGGCGGGGTACAAGAAAGCGCTGGTGGTTGTATCTCACGACCGGTACTTCCTCGATCGTGTGTGTACTCGCATCTGGGAGCTGCACGACCAGCGCATCTTTCAGTTTAAGGGCAACTACAGCGCTTACCTGCCGCAGCGGGAGCAGCTGCGGCAGTCCCTGGCAGAAGCCGCCGAGAAGCAGGCTGAAGAACAGGCACGGATCGAAGAGTTTATCCGCAAGTTCGGTGCCGGTACCAGAGCGCGCCAGGCTAAGAGCCTGGAGAAGAAGCTGCAGCGGATGGAGGAAATCCGTACTATCAGCGCCAACCCAGAGATGAAGTTCCGCATTGAACCGCGCCGGCAGTCTGGGGCTCAGATTGTGGAACTCAGCGATATCCAGGCCGGTTACGATGGAGAGCAGGTGTTGGCCGGTATCACGGCCGCGGTGCGCCGCGGTGAGAGGATTGGGCTGGTCGGGCCCAATGGGAGCGGCAAATCCACGCTGTTGAAGGTGCTCGCCGGTAAACTGGGATTTCGCGGGCGGATCAAGTGGGGAACGAACGTAGATGTGGGGTATTTCTCCCAGGACATTTCCTTTGACCCCGAGAACACAGTCCTTGACGAGCTGTATGATGAACATCGCATGGATTTGGGGGCACTCCGCAGTGTGCTGGCCCGGTTCCTCTTTCGAGGAGAGGATGTGTTCAAGGCTACTTCGGTCTTAAGCGGTGGCGAGCGAAGCCGCTTGGCCTTAGCCAAACTCCTGTTGGCGGGGCCGAATTTTCTGCTGCTGGACGAGCCCACGAACCATCTGGACATCTTCGCCCGGGAAGCGCTGGAAAACGCTCTGCAGGAGTTCGGCGGCACACTGATCTTTGTCTCCCACGACCGCTATTTTATTGACAAATTAGCAGACAAGCTGTGGGTGATGGCGGACGGGAAGATCACAGAATTTGTGGGCAACTTCACGAGTTATCGCGCCAAACAGCGGGCCGAAGCTGCTGAGCAGAGAGTAGCGGCGCAGGCCCAGCGGGACAGCCGCCTCCAGGAGAGCCGCCGCGCGGGCAGGCTGCAGCGGTCGTTGGAGAAGGAGCGGCAGGCAGTGGAAGAGGAGATCATGCGCCTGGAGGAAGAGAAGCAAGAACTCGAACAGGCTCTGGCCTCGCCGGAGCTGTATCTTGATGAGGCTTTGAGCAAAGCGACTGTGGAGCATTATCACAGGGTGCAGGACAAACTCTCCCAGTGCTATCAGCGCTGGGAAGAGTTGGTGGAACAGCTGCAGGAAGGATGAATCGACATGGCGAGCCACAAGGGTGCAGGTGTTCTTCTGCAGGGCTTGGACAACCTGCCGGTGCAGGTGCCGCTGGCCTTCTTTGAGAGCCAAGCCAGCCTGGGGCCCACTGCTGCCCTGCTGTGGATCAACTTGCTGGCCTGTGCTCAGACCAACCGCCCGGTGCGCATTGCTGAACTGGCGGGCCGGATGGGAGTGGAAGTTAGCGAGCTGGAACAGGCGATGGTAGTCTTGGCCAGCTGTGGCTGGATCGATGATGAGGGGTTGACTATCCGCCTTACCGTCCCCGAACTGGGGCGAGGGCAGGCGGCGGCAGAAACAGCAGTCGCCGTTCTCGATGAGGAGCAGGCATCATTTGAGTGGCTGGTGAACTATTTTGCGACGAGAGTGGGCAACCCAACTCCGGAGGAAATGCGCAAGCTGCTGTACTGGATGGAGCGCCGCCAGGTCTCCCATGAGGTGATCGCGGTGGCTATTGAGGAAATGTGCGCCGGAGCTGCCCGGCCCAGCTTTGCTTACTTAGAGGGTATTCTGCGCAACTGGCATGCCCAAGGTGTGCGCACATACGCGGACTTGGTGGAACGGCCTTCCCTGGCTCGAGTGCTTCTCCACCAGCCGCAGGACGATGAAGGACTGACACCCGCGGAGCGGCGCTGGAAGGAGGTGTTCCCCGATGAATTCGATGATTGAGGCTGCCGATACAGCGTTGGCGGACGTCAACGCCGAAAGGCAGGTACTGGGGATCTTGATTAAGTACCCTCGCGAAGTAGACAGCGTCGTGGATCGGCTGCGGCCCCACCATTTCTACGATCTGGCGCACAGGCGAGTGTATGAGATCATCTTGGAGCTCTATCACAAGCGGGGCAGGATTTCGTACACTCAGGTGTACAACGAGCTTCGGAAGGAGCAGATTACCGATTCGCCCGCTGAGTTCCTCATCGCCCTGACTGAGTCCTTTGTGTCTTTGAGTGAACTGGAACCCAGCATCGCAGTCCTCCAGACGAAGTACCAGGTGAGGCGGTTGGTGGAAGCGGCAGATGAGATCAAGAGAGCTGCGCTGGCCGGGCGGTTCGATGACGTGGAGGAACTCCGCTCCCGGGCTCAGCAGCTGATTTTCGACGCCACGCAGGCGGAGGACGGGGCTGGAGATGACGCCCGCAGCCTCTTGGAAGTGCTCAACAAGTGCTACATGAACCTGATCAAGCGGCGGGAGGGTGCAGAGGATGCTTACGGCCTGTCTGTGCGCTTCCCCGCGATCGACGCCATGACCACTGGGTTCAAGAAGAAAGACTTGATCATCCTGGCTGCCCGCCCCAGCATGGGTAAAACAGCTCTGGCTATGAACATGGCGGTGAATGTGGCCAAGCGCAATATTCCGGTCCTCATCTTCAGCTTAGAGATGGACGATGAGCAGATCGGCGACCGCATCGTGGTGAGCGAGTTCTTCACCAGAAAACAGGCTGGTGAGTTTGAGATCACCGCTCATGAATATCAGACCAGGCTCAGCGATGAGCAGTTCATGAAAGCACAGGAAGTGTTCAGTGATCTGTACAACCTGCCCATCCGCATCGTCGACAAGCGCGGGCTGACCTGCGCCGAGATCAGGGCCAAGGCCAGGAAAGTCAAGGCAGAACTGCCTGATTTAGGCCTGATTGTCATCGACTACCTGCAGCTGATCAAGCCGCCGCCGGAAGGAAACCGCAACTGGGCGCTGGTAGTGGGAGATATCGTCCGAGAACTGCGTGATCTCGCGGGTGAACTGGATCTTCCCATCATCCTCCTCTCGCAGCTGAACCGCGGCGTGGAGAGCCGAGAGAACAAGCGGCCCATGATGTCGGACCTGCGCGACTCTGGAAACATCGAGGAGTTTGCCGACGTGGTCATGTTCCTGTACCGGGACGACTACTACTATCCCGACCGAGCAGCCCAGAGCGGCACGGAAGGGATGGTGGAAGTCATCTTTGCCAAGCAGCGCAAGGGCCCAACCGGCACTGTTCACCTCCGCTTCATCAAGGAGTACACCCGGTTCATTGACGAGTACACCGGGAAAGTGAGTGGTATGTAGTGGGCATGTTTGAGGACCTTGAACGAGTAAAGCTGCGTTTTATCTCTGTGTGCGAGGGCATGGTGGCAAAAGGCCAGCTGACAGAGTCAGAGTTTCAGCAGATCTTGGAACTGCTGGACAGGATGGACGAGTATGATGACAGGCAGTTTCTGGAGGAGCTGTCGGCTGTCAGCAAAGGAATGACAGACTTCATCGATTGGGAGGCTGTGACTGAGGCGAGGAGGTAAAATGACTAGTAAGTACAGCACGCCGTCGTATGTGCGGGGCATTTTGCGGGAAAAAGGATATACTGTGAAGAAAAAGCTTGGCCAGAATTTCCTTGTCGATCAGAACTATGTGGACAAGATCGCAGCAGCTGCCGAGCTTTCCCCGGCAGACTGGGTGCTGGAAATCGGCCCGGGCCTGGGTGTGTTGACTGCGGCCTTGGCAGAACGGGCCGGCCGCGTGGTAGCTTTGGAAATCGACCGGGAGCTGGTGGAGATCCTCCACGAGGCCCTGGAGTTCCCGAATGTCAGTGTGATTGCTGCCGACGCCGCGGCAGCGGACTGGCGCGAGATTCTGCAGGAGTGCGGTTGGGCCGGTGAACCGCTCAAACTCGCGGCCAACCTGCCGTACTACATCACCACTCCGCTCCTCATGAAAGCTCTGGAAAGCGATCTTCCGTTCCGGGCCGTGGTGGTAATGGTACAGCGCGAAGTGGCGTCCCGGATGGTGGCCGCCCCCGGGGGAAAGGAGTATGGGATTCTAACCCTCGCCGTGGAGTACTATGCCCACGCTGAGTTGGTGGCGAAGGTTCCCCGCACGGTGTTTATCCCTGCGCCCGAGGTGGATTCGGCAGTGGTGAAACTGACTCCTAAAGCGCCCCCGGTTTCGGCTCCCCGGGAACCCCTTTTCAGCGTGATCCGCGCAGCCTTTCAGCAGCGGCGCAAGACGATCCGCAATGCACTGAAGCCTACGGCCCAGGCATGGGGCCTATCTGCCGAACAGCTGGAGGAAGCTTTCCAAGAGGCTGGGATTAAAGGGGAGGAGCGCGGCGAAAGCCTGACGCTGCAGGATTTCGGCCGCCTGACAGAAACCATACTACAGAGGTGCACCCATGGAGTATGTTAGTCCCACCAAAGGCAGATTGACATTTGACGAAGTGTTTGCAGAAATCCGCGCCTACATCGAACAGTACCCGCAGGACAGTTTTCGCCTGATCATCGGCACTGACTCGCAGATGCGCCACGATGAAACGTGCTATGTTACGGCTGTGATCGTCCACCGCAAGGGGAAAGGGGCGCGGTTTTTCTATACGCGGCACTACGAGTCCTATTCGCGAGCTCTGCGGCAGAGGATCTTCTACGAAGCTTCCCAGAGCCTGAATGTGGCGAGTCAAGTGTTCTCCAAGCTGGCGGAGCTGGGCCAGGATATTGATGTTGAGATCCACCTCGATGTGGGTAACAACGGGGCCACCAAGGAGTTGATCAAGGAAGTCGTGGGGATGGTTATGGGCTCTGGTTTCACTTGCCGGATCAAACCAGATTCTTACGGGGCTTCCGCGGTGGCTGACCGCTATACCAAATAACAGGACGATACCTACAAAAAACGTCTTGACAGCTCAGGACCGTGCTGGTAAAATATTTGGTTTTATTGACAAGTCACCTCGTCCATGGTACAATAGACATGAACATGGGTGTAAGGAAGGTGACAGGGATGGCGGATAACAATCGCGTTTTGGAGCAGATCAAGCTGGATTTGGAGTCCTGTATTGGGAAACGCGTCAAGTTGAAAGCCAACCGCGGCCGCAAGAAGGTTGTGGAAGCCGAGGGAATAATCGAGAGTACTTACCCCAAGTTGTTTGTGGTTAAGCTCGATAAACCCAATGCAATTCGGCGTTTGTCTTACACTTATGCGGATGTCCTGACCCGGACTGTCGAGGTCATCGTGGACGATACCGTAATTGGAGCAGCCAACATGTAGCCTGGAAAAAGCACCGAAGCGTCTCAGCGGAGGTGCTTTTTTTGTGCCCAAAATCATATGCATGGGGCGAAGGGGCGTGGTGGAGGTGGGCCTGTTCAAGCGGTACAAGTTCGGGTCGCGGGTCCTGCGCATGGGCATGCGCGGGCCGGACGTTCAAGCCCTGCAAGAGCACTTACGGGAACGGGGCTACGACATCCCCACCGAAGAACAGCACTTCAGCTATCTCACCCGAGAAGCGCTGCAGCAGTTTCAGCGTGACTACGGGCTGACGGTAGATGGCGTGGCCGGCAAAACTGTCTTCGCTCTCTTAAAGCAGGAAAGGCTTCCTATCACCCGCCGCATTCACAGTGTGGCCCCCGGCGAGACCATCGAGCAGATTGCCGAGCGGTACGGGGTGGGTGTGGAGGCGTTTTCCACTTCCAACCGGGTGCGGAAGCTTTATCCGGGGCAGCGCTTGGTGTTTTTTGACCGGGAGGTGTGGGCGGTGGCCGAGACTCCCGCTCAAGCCCGCTCTGACCTGACAGGTGTGTTTGTGCCATACGACCTCAACAAGATCGAGCAGAGCGAGGGGATCCCTGGTTTCCACCTGGAAAACGTGGTGCCTGCACTTTACACAAGCGCCGAAGATGAAGTGCTGTGGATTCATCATCAGCTGTGCACGCCGTTCAGGCGCCGGCGTTTGGCCGAACAGGCCGCAGCCCTCTGCCGAGGTGCAGGCGGCGTGTGCTTCTGCTTCACGCGCCTGTCACGAGTGGATGGAGGACGCTACTTGGCCCTCCTCAAGCGGGTGCGGCGCGCTCTCTTGCCGCAGCAGCGCCTAATGGTGCAGCTGGGTCCGGGGATTCCGCGGCGCGGCTTCACCAGCGGCTTGGATTTCAAAGCTCTGAGCAGAGTCGTGGATCGGGTAGTGGTACACCTGCCCCAACCCGCCGAGCCGGGGCCTGTTGTCGACCGCAGAGTGGTGGAAAAGCAGCTCTGGCCGCTCCTGCGCGTTATCAACCCCTGGCAAATCCTGCTGCGGCTCCCTGTGTACGCGCTGCTGTGGAACCTAGAGGATCGGACTGCCCCTCCGGTGCAGCTGTCTCACCGCGAGGCAGTGACGAGAATCTACCGCCGCAGCACCCGCGCTCGTCAGCACACAGAGCAGTTCTATCGTTTCGTAGAGCAGGGGGTGGAATACGGCCTGGGAATGGCCTCGCGGGAGGCTGTCAGCCAGGTGGCTGCCCTGGTCAACCTGTACAATCTGGCCGGTGTGGCCTTGGATCGCTTGGGGATGGAAGACGGCAGGCTGTGGCAGGTGCTGCGGTCTCACTTCCACACCTCTCATATGTGAGATTTCTTTGCCTACAGATGCATGACACCGTTCATCTTTTTGGAAAAGTCTTCATAGGTATTAGGGAACGGACTTCTGCGTTGATAAGGGGGAGAGCGATGAGCCTGCGAGTGAAAGAAGAACGCCTGTACTTGGAAAGCCGTCTGGGAGACAGCTCCCTCGAAGCCGTTTTTCAAGGGACAGTTGAACTGCCTGTGCATGCTGAGAGTATCGCCCGGGTCGTGTGGATAAAAGCTCGTCCGCTGGTCACCAAGGTGGAGGCTGGGGAGGACCAGGTAAAACTGCAGGGCGCAATTGACCTGGAGATGGTGTACGTCCCAGAGGCCTTGGAAGGAGATGTGCCCGACCTGCAGCGAGTGGAATGGCCGGCAGCCATTACCATCGACCATTACGTTGAACTGGTGGGCGTGGAACCGTACATGCAGGCAGAAGCTTCACTGGAAGCCGTCGCCTGCGAGTATGAAGTGCGCCCTGACCAGCGGGTGGTCGATGTAGATGTGATCACCCTGACCAAAGCCGTGGTGTGGACCGGGCAAGAGCACACAGTAATCACCAGCGCTGCCGTTGCACCTCCGAAGAAGCTGGCGGCAGATGAAATGACCATCAATACCCGCATCCCGATTATGGCGATTCCCTTCCAAAAAGAGGTCACGGGGATATTGGAACTGCCGGAAACAGCCGATGCGATCAAGAAGATTCTTGACGTCACCTGTACCGTTGTGGTTCCTCCTGCGGAAGTAGGGCAGGGCGTCGCCCACATCAAGGGTACGGCCGCTGTTGATGTGATCTACGCCGCTGCCAGTGGTGCTGTCCGCCGGGTGTACTTTGAGAACCAGCTGCCCTTTGCCGTCGATCACACTGACCCCGATCTGAAGCCGGACATGAGCATTGATGTGGAAACTCAAGCCCAGTGGCACGAGGCCGCTGTGAACGATGGGCGAGGAATTCGCTTAGAATTGACTGTCAAGGGTACGGCCACTGTGTACCGCCGCCAGGCAGTGCGGATTATCACGGATCTGTCCAGTCCAGCCGATGAATCCATTGAAACCAGGAAAGAAACGCTGTTGTTAGACAACATCGTCAATGAAAAGGCCCAGCCCAGTTCGGTACAGGGAGTGATTGAACTGGGAGACAGCCATCCACCCGTCCGCGAACTGCTGCGGGCAAACGCCCGGCCTCAGATCAACGACTACCGTCTCGATGAAGACAAAATCACAGTCGACGGTGCGGTCGATGTGGAGTTCGTCTATCTCGCCTACACCGATGAAGAGCTCAAGCCGCTCTATACGGCACACTTCCCTGCCGCGATCCCGTTCCAACAGGTGATCATTGTGGGTGGGGCTCAACCGGGGATGAAGGTCGGCCTGGAGGCACAGGTGAAAGAGATAAGAACCGACTTGATCAACCGGGAAACCATAGAGGTGTTCATCACCTTCCGTACAGAAGTGCAGATCTGGGAGGAGATCCGCACCGACGTAGTCGTGGAAGCCATAGAGATGACACCAGCGGATCCAGATCCACCGTCCATTACCTACGTGTTCGTCCAGGAGAAAGATACGCTGTGGAAGCTCGCCCGGCAGTATCATGCGGACGAATCGGCAATTCTTGAGGCTAACTCGTGGCTGCAGGCGGAACGGAGCCAGGAACTCCGGCCGGGAGACAAAATCTGCATCCCCAGAAAAAAATAGGGCCAGTACTCAGATGGGCCTGCGGGAGATAGACCTCCAGGCCCATCTTTTTTTGCCCCTGGGGAATACTAACTGGCAGAATTTCCAAGGAAAAGGTGATGCAGCTTGTTCGTACTGGCCTTGGCAGCGGCTGCTCTATCAGGGGCACTCATGGCTGTGCAGGGAACCCTCAATGCAAGCTTGAGCAAGGTCATCGGTTTGCTGGAAGCGGCATTCGCCGTCCACGTTATCGGTGCGGTGTTTGGAGGCGTGCTGCTCCTCCTCGGACTGGGCACGGGCCATTTCGCTGATGCCGCCGATGCGCCCTGGTATACCTACCTGGGGGGAGTGCTGGGTATGGGCATTGTGTTTGCCGTTGCCTTTGCCATCGGGAAGGCAGGCGCGGCCTCCGCCACTACCGCGATCATCGTGGGACAGGTCACCACCGCGGTGATTATTGATCTCTTTGGCTGGCTGGGTGTAGAGCAAATCCCCTTCTCCTTTTACAAGCCGCTGGGACTGGCCCTGATGGCAGGAGGAGCTTGGCTGATGTTGTACCGCCCCACATAGAAGGAATTCGGCACGGAACGAGGAACTAATGTCTGAACGGGGTGAGAAGCATTGAGCCAGATCTGCCTTAACGCATACGCGAAAGTTAATCTTACTCTCGATGTGGCAGGGGGGAGGGCAGATGGCTATCACCTCCTTCAGAGTGTGATGCAGTCTATTGCACTGTGTGATCGCGTGCATTTGCGCAAGGAGCGAGACATCCGGCTGCGGGTGAACCACCCTGCGGTGCCGGCAGATGCGCGCAACACGGCGTGGCGCGCCGCGGAGTTGTTCTTCCACAGCACAGGCACTTCCGGCGGAGTGGAGATAGAGATCTGCAAACAGATCCCAGCTGCCGCGGGCCTGGGGGGCGGCAGCGCCGATGCCGCGGCGGTGCTGGTGGGGCTTGATCGGCTGTACGGTACGAGATTGTCGCCGGACGAGCTTTGCGCCATGGCTGTGCAGATCGGGGCAGATGTGCCTTTCTGCCTCATCGGCGGTACCCAGTTCGCCGAAGGAATCGGTGAAGAGCTGCAGCCGCTTGCTCCTGTTCCCGATGCTGTTTTCGTACTGGTGAAGCCCGAGGAGGAAGTGTCTACCAAGTTGGTCTATGAGAACTTGCCACAAAGCGCCTTCGGAACCCGATATTCCCGGGATTTCAGCGCGCTGTTGGAGGCGGGGGCAAGCTGGCAGGAGCTCGGCAGATCACTCGGTAACGTACTGGAAACTGTGACCGCGCGGCTCGTTCCCGCCGTGGAGGTGTGGAAGCGGCGCCTTATGGAGAGCGGTGCGCTGGGCAGCGTCATGTCGGGCAGTGGCCCCACTGTGGTAGGGGTGTTTCCCACAGCCGGCGCCGCCAGCGAGTTCAAGGCGCGCTGGCAGGATCAGGCGGAGATCATCATCACGCATCCAGTTGGGCGCGGAATTGCTGAAGTGAATGGAGGAGGCCAATGAGGGTCGATGCAGTTGTCCTCGCAGGGGCCCCGAATACGGGGAAGCTCCAGGCAGTGAGCCCGGAAGCATACGAGGCTGTGATACCCATCGGCGGCAGGCCGATGATATCCTATGTCATCGAAGCCCTGCGGAATACGCCGCGAATCAAGGATATAGTAGTGGTGGGGCCGGACGTGCTGGCAGACATCCTGCCCTCCGGGGTGCGTTTGATCCAGTCGGGCGACAGCCTGACGGACAATATCCTGCGGGGAGCGGAGGCGCTGAAGGGAAGCCCCAAGGTCCTGCTGGTCACGTCGGATATTCCCTTCATACACCGGGAAGCTGTGGAGGATTTCCTCGACCGGTGCGCGGAACTCCAAGCGGATTTGTACTACCCAATCATCTCGAAGGAGGCCAACGAGCAAGTTTTCCCCGGCTGTGTGCGCACGTACGTTACGCTGAAGGAAGGGACGTTTACCGGCGGCAATATGGTTCTTGCGACGCCGGCGGTGCTGTCTAACTCCAAGGCCTTGGTGCAGCAGGTGGTCGTCTTCCGTAAGAAACCGTGGCGGCTGGCGCGGCTCTTGGGATTCTCCTTCTTCCTCAAGTTTTTCCTGAAGCGTTTGAGCCTTTCTGAGCTGGAAAAACGAGCCAGTCAGCTTTTGGGCGTGCGGGGAGTGGCCGTTATCAGCCCGTATCCAGAAATTGGTACCGACGTGGATAAGCCCAGCGATCTGGAACTGGCGGAACGGCTGATCCACAAAGTGCGCGGTACCAGAGAAGCCTAAGAGTGTTCCTTTCCTCGTCGTGCGGCGAGGTTTTATTATGGCAAAGAGGGTAACGGCGCCCTGGAGAAGAAGTCTATAGCGGAACGGAGGTTTGGTAATGCATGATGCACGCGCTGCGGCCGTGATCTTAGCTGCGGGGCAGGGGACACGCATGAAGTCAAAGCGGGCGAAGGTGCTGCACAAGATTGCCGGGCAAGAGATGGTGAGGCATGTTGTGCGCAGCGTCCGCGAAGCAGGTATCGGCCGCATATACGTTGTCGTCGGCCACCAGGCTGATGAGGTGCGGCGAGTGCTTCAAGACGTAACGTGTGTGGAACAGGCTGAGCAGCTGGGCACAGGGCATGCGGTGGAGCAGTGCCGCTCTGTACTGTCCGATTTCAGCGGGCCCGTACTGGTAACATACGGCGACACCCCCCTCTTCACCAGTGAAACGTTCCGTGCGCTGGTGGATGCTCACGTGCGGGAGAAAGCCGCCGCAACAGTCATTACTGCCATCGTTGACGATCCTACAGGTTACGGCCGTATCATTCGGGACGGTTCCGGCAGCGTACAAGCTATCGTGGAACACAAGGACGCAACTCCCAGTCAACGCCAGATTCGGGAGATCAACACAGGTACATACTGCTTTGACAACAAGATGCTGTTTGAGTGCCTGAACCAGATTACGGCGGACAACGCACAGTCGGAATACTACCTTCCTGACGTTATACCGTTGATGTTGAGGGCGGGCCGCAAGGTGGCGGCATATGTCCTTTCAGATGCCAGTGAGAGCCTGGGCATAAACGATCGCGTGCAGCTCGCACAGGCAGAACGGATCATGCAGGGCCGGATCTGCCGCGAGCTGATGCTGAGCGGTGTTACGATAATCGATCCGGACAGCACGTATATCGAACTTGGCTGCCAGATAGGGAGAGATACGGTGATCTATCCCCACACCATAATTCAAGAGGGGACGGTGATCGGGGAAGACTGTATCATTGGGCCCTGCTGCCGCTTGGCGAACAGCCGGCTCGGCAGCGGAGTGGTAGTGGAGTACAGCGTCGTCGTCAGTTCAATTATCGGGGACAAAGTGCGAATCGATCCCCACAGCTATTTAAACAACTGCAAAAGGGTGGAGGGCTGAAGGTGTCTACAACGCAACGCGCCAAAAAGCTGAAAGTGTTTAGCGGCAATTCCAACATTGAGTTGGCACATGAAATCTGCAGATGCCTTGGTGAAGAACTGGGGCAGTCTGAGGTCACCCAGTTCAGGGATGGCGAGATTAGGGCACGCATCATGGAGTCCGTGCGGGGAGCCGAGGTGTTTATTGTTCAGCCCTGTAACTCTCCCAGCGACCGCCATCTCATGGAACTGTTGATCATGATCGATGCCATGCGGAGGGCTTCGGCTCGGGAAATCTGCGCGGTGATCCCCTACTACTGCTACGCCAGGCAAGACCGGAAGACACAGCCGCGAGACCCCATCACAGCCAAGCTCATCGCCAATCTGCTCACCGCCGCCGGTGCAGACCGCATTGTCACCTTAGATCTCCATGCCGGGCAGATTCAGGGGTTCTTTGACATCCCGGTGGATAATCTCCGAGCCCTGCCCATCCTCACCGAGTACATCGCCTCCAAGAATTTGGTGGACGTGGTTGTGGTTTCGCCAGACGTCGGCGGCGTGGTGCGCGCGCGGGAGATGGCGGAACGGCTCAACTGCCAGATTGCGATTGTGGACAAGCGCCGCCCCCAGCCGAACGTGGCCGAAGTGATGAACATCATCGGCAACGTGGAAGGCAAGACAGCGGTGATCATCGACGACATCATCGACACCGGCGGAACCATTGTCAAGGCCGCAGAGGCCCTTATGAAGCAGGGAGCCAGGGAAGTTTACGCCTGCTGCTCGCATCCGGTATTCTCCGGCAATGCTGCAGAGATTCTGCAGGCCAGCCCGATCAAAGAAGTCATTGTCACCAACTCCATCCACCTGCCCATTGACAAGCGCATACCGAAGCTGACCCAGCTGTCGGTGGCGCCTCTCTTTGCAGAAGCCATCAGGCGCATCTTTGAGGAACTGCCCGTCAGCAAACTGTTTGACTGAATGTGGTATAATAGGGTTCGTAGGACAATAACAAAGGAGGCGGTACTGCAATGGCCAGGTATCAGCTGGCGGTTGAGCCGAGGGAAGCCATGGGTACCTCGGCGGCTGAGAAACTGCGGAGGAGTAACCTCATCCCCGCTGTGGTCTACGGCTCGGGCCAGCCAGCTTTGCCGATCGTAGTGGAACGACGTGCGCTGGAACGAGCGCTCGGGGCCGGCAGCAGCCTGATCGACCTCACCGTAGGAGACGAGGTCAAGACGGCCATCGTCCGTGAGGTCCAAAACGAACCCGTGAAGGGCAGCATCCTTCACGTCGACTTTTATCAGGTGTCCATGGACCAAGAAGTGGAAGTGGTGGTGCCGGTGCGCCTGGTAAATGAGGACATTCGGCCCAACGACGGCGGGGTAGTCACAGCCCTGCTGTGGGAGCTGAAGGTGGAATGCCTGCCGGCGAACATACCGGAGGCGATCGATGTAGATGTGCAGCATCTACCGCTGGGTGGCTCGATTGCCGTCAAAGACCTTGTTCTGCCGGAAGGCGTGAAAGTACTGGACGACCCAGAAGAAATAGTAGTGAAAGTAGATGAGCCTACGGCCCCCGCCGAGCCTGAACCGGCACAGGCACCTGAGCCTGGTGAAGCTGCTGAAGAAGCTGAGGATGCAGGTGGGGAACAAGCCTAGGCGGCTGCAGGGAACATAGGAATCACAAGGATCATTGAGAGCTGATCACAAAGGATGCACAGTTCGCTGGTACAGCGCTGTGCGTTCTTTGTGATCACGTTGGGGGATTAGGAGTGAAAATTATCGTGGGCCTGGGCAACCCCGGACTGCGCTACGCCGCTACGCGCCACAATCTGGGGTTCTGGGTGGTGGATTTGCTCGCGGACCGCTGGCAGATATCCCTGTCCAAGCGTAAGTTTGAGTCCGCTGTGGGCGAAGGATTGGTGCGAGGAGAGAAAGTAATTCTGGTTAAACCGCAAACCTTTATGAACCGCAGCGGAGAGGCGGTGGGGCCGCTGGTGCGGTTCTTTGGCGCGCCTCTGCACAGCGTCCTGGTGGTTTACGACGATATGGCCCTGGAGCCGGGCACGATCCGGATCAGGTCGCGGGGAAGTGCCGGCGGCCACAACGGCATGAAGAGCATCATCGCCCACCTTGGATCAGAAGAGTTTCCGCGGCTGCGCGTGGGCATTGGCGCGCCGCCGGCGGGTATGGACAGTGCCGATTATGTTTTGCAGGCAGTCAGCGGCGCCGAGCATAAGATCTTGCAGAAAGCCTGCACTATTGCAGCAGATGCAGCGGAGCTTTGGCTGTCTGAAGGAGTTGAACCGGCCATGAACTTGTACAACCGGAGACAGACAGCACAGCCTGATCACGGCATCGAGTCAGAAGGGGGAAATTGACGTTGCCTCTACAGGGTCTCGTGGAACTCCTTCGTCAGAGCAGGGGTTTTGCCGCCGTTGCCCGCTCGCTGCAGCAAGGCAGCTTCCTGGTGACAGGCCTGTCCGGCACGCAGCGCTCCGCCCTCCTCAGCACAGTATACGATCCCGGCCGGGTGATGTTAGTTGTCACTCACGGGCAGCAGCAGGCTGACCGCCTGGCACAGGATCTGGAGGAACTGCTTCCTTCCGCACCCATCTACGTCTGGGAAGGGCATGAGCTGATGCCTTACGATGAGGCAGAAGCGGCGTGGGACTTGCGGGCACAGCGGTTAGAGGTGTTGGCGCACATTCAGGCTCCTGGCTCAGTTATTGTCGCACCTGTCCAAGGCTTGGTAGAAGGCCTAGTGGAATTGGACCCGGAAATAAAGTCAGAAATATCAATCAATTCGTCTTCGCGCATGGATATAGAAGAACTGGCGGAGCGCCTTGTTACCCTGGGCTATGAACGCACCCCGATGGTGGAGACATTTGGCCAGTTCAGCATCCGAGGGGGAATTGTGGACATCGCCCCCTTTAACCAAGACCATCCGGTGCGCATCGAGTTCTTTGACGATGAAGTAGATTCGATTCGCACCTTTGAACTGGATACCCAAAAGTCGCTGGAAAACATTGCCGAAGTGGTGATCAAACCGGCCCGTGAAGTAATCTATCGCTGGGAAGAGTTCCCCCAGATCAGAGAGGCCATCTGGGAAGCAGCCAAAGCGCAAAGCAGTAAGCTTTACGGCCTGCGCAAGCGGGCAGAAGCGGATCGCCTGCTGGAACAGGTAGCGCGGCATCTCGAGGCTTTTGAGCAGCAGCGTTACTTCCCCGGCATGGACCAGTACAAACCGTTCCTGGGCAGGATCATCAACCTGATCGATCTGGTTCCCTCGGATGCGCTGGTGGTGTTGGATGAACCAACCCGGGTTCGCGACGCCGCGCGGGCGCTGGTGGTGGACACCGGCCAGCAGCTTGCGGGCCTGCTGGAGCAGGGAAGGATTCTGCCGGAAACGGCCAAGATCTACCAGGACTGGAATGATCTTTGGGCTTCGCTAAAGGGATTCACCATCCTCTATCTGTCTGTACTGGGCAAACGTACCCAGGGCATGGACGGGGTCCCCTCCTCTTCTCTCGGCCTGCGCTTACCCGAGCATGTGAACGGGAGCCTGGAACGGTTCTTGCAGAAGGCGAAGCAGCTCCGGGGCGAATCCTACCGCATGCTGGTGGTGACGAGCCACCGCGAGCGGGCGGACCGCCTCGTGGAGCTGCTGCGTGACGAGGACATCCCCGCCTCTTTCAGCCCAACTGTTGACCACAATCTGCAGATGGGGAGCTGCCTGGTTACCACCGGCAGCTTGGAAACGGGCTTTGAGTTCCCCGCTTTCAAACTGGCGCTCTATACCGACCTGGAGCTGTACGGCAAGCGCAGGGCAAAACGGCATAAGACAGCAAAGGTCGAGAAAGGCCTGCGCCTGACCCAGGCTGATCTCAAAGAAGGAGATTACGTAGTCCACGTCAACCACGGCATCGGCCAGTACCTGGGTGTGGAAACCCTTGAAGTAGGCGGCCACAAGAAAGACTATTTGAAGATCAAGTATGCTGGCCAAGACCGGCTCTACTTGCCCACCGACCAGATTCATCTGCTTCAGCGTTACATCGGGCTGGATGACCAGCCACCCCGCCTCTCCAAGCTGGGAGGCAGTGAGTGGGCGCGGATCAAGAAGCGGGCCAAGGAGTCTGTGAAAGAACTGGCGGGAGGGCTTCTGAAGTTATATGCGGAGCGGGAAGCCATACCCGGATACGCGTTCCCTCCCGACACCCCCTGGCAGCACGACTTCGAGAGCCTGTTCCCATATCAAGAAACGCCGGATCAGCTCACAGCAATCGCGGAAGTAAAGCGCGATATGGAGAGGCAGCGGCCGATGGACCGCCTCTTGTGCGGTGACGTGGGTTACGGCAAGACAGAAGTTGCCATCCGCGCCGCCTTTAAGGCGGTGGCCAGCGGCAAGCAAGTAGCGGTCTTGGTGCCCACCACCATCCTCGCGCAGCAGCACCACCGCACCTTCAGCGAGCGATTTGAGAGCTATCCAGTGACCGTGGCGGTCATGAGCCGGTTCCAGTCACAGATGGAGATCAATAAGATCCTGGCTGGGCTGAAGGACGGCACAGTGGACATCGTCATCGGTACGCACCGCCTGCTCAGCCCCGACGTGGTCTTCAAGGACCTGGGGTTGGTGGTGGTGGACGAAGAACAGCGGTTCGGGGTTGCGCAGAAAGAGCGCCTGAAGGAGATATGCAAACAGGTGGACGTGTTGACTTTGTCGGCCACACCGATTCCCCGCACACTGCACATGGCCATGGTTGGGGTGCGGGACATGAGCCTGATCGAGACTCCGCCTGAGGGCCGCTATCCCATCCGTACCTATGTGGTGGAGTACGATGAACAGATCGTACAGCAGGCCATCCGCCGGGAGCTGGCCCGGAAAGGGCAGGTGTACTTCGTCTACAACCGCGTGCAGACCATCGACAGGATGTATGCAGAGCTCCAGGAGCTGGTGCCGGAGGCCCGCATCGCCATCGGCCACGGCCAGATGGATGAAGCAGTGCTGGAGCGGGTGATGCTGGACTTCTACAACGGCGAGTTCGACATTCTCCTCTGCACCACGATTATCGAGACGGGTATGGACATACCCAACGTCAACACTCTTATCGTCTACGATGCTGACCAGATGGGCCTGGCCCAGCTCTATCAGCTGCGGGGAAGGGTGGGCCGGACCAATCGGGTGGCTTATGCCTACTTCACCCACCGCAAAGACAAGATCCTGTCCGAAGATGCGGAGAAGCGCCTGCAGGCTATTAAGGAATTCACCGAGCTCGGCTCAGGGATCAAGATCGCGATGCGGGACCTAGAGATCCGCGGTGCCGGCAATATCCTCGGCCCGGAGCAGCACGGGTTCATCACGTCCGTAGGTTTTGAGATGTACTGCAGGCTCCTGGAAGAGTCCATCAAGGAGCTTAAGGGCGAAGTGGAACAGACGCCCCCTGAGCCCGTTCTCGATCTGGACGTGGACGCCTACATCCCAGACGAGTACGTGTCGGATCCCAACCAAAAAGTGGAGCTCTACAAGCGCATTATTGAAGCTGTCAGCCTAGAAGACTGTGATGATCTGGAAGAGGAGATCCAAGACCGCTTTGGTGATCTGCCTGCACCGGTGCGCAACCTCCTGCAGGTGGCCCGGGCCAAGCTTCTCGCCAAGTTCATCGGGATCTCCGGCATCAACGTGCAGCGGGGTGCCTTCATGGTGAAACTTCTGGAAGGGCTCAGCCTTGACAATCAGATTTACATGGGCCTGATGCGGAAATACCGGGGACAAGTAACCTACAGGCATGCGCGTATCCCAAGGCTTCGGATTGCCAAAGCTAAGGATGACGAACAGTCCATGGCACAGCTGGTGGAGGTTCTGAAAGACATCCACGGCGGCCTCACGCCGCCTGCGGTAGCTGGGAGAAATGAATAAAACTACTAATGCGCGTTCATACTAATTCCGAGCTCAGTTTAAGGAGGGGTGCGGGCATTGAAGGCAACAGGCATAGTCAGACGAATAGACGATCTAGGACGCGTAGTAATCCCCAAAGAAATTAGACGAACCCTGCGCATCCGCGAGGGAGACCCCTTAGAGATTTTTGTGGACCGGGATGGAGAAGTCATCCTGAAGAAATACTCGCCCATAGGTGAACTGGGCGATTTTGCTCAAGAGTACGCGGATTCTCTTTACGAAACCACCGGCCATGTGGCCGTTATCACTGACAGAGACGTAGTCGTGGCAGTGGCCGGGGCGCCGAAAAAGCAGTGGCTGGACCGGCCTGTGGTTCCCGTGCTGGAGAAGTGCATGGAATCACGGAAGAGCATGATCCTAAAGCGCGAACCAGGTACCGAGGATGACCAGTGGGACTTTGCCGTCCACGTTGTGGCTCCCATCATCGCAGAAGGCGATCCCATCGGCACAGTGATCCTCGGCACCAATGACCCCAGCCGCAGCCTCGGCGAGCTGGAGTTGAAACTGTGTGAGACAGCTGCAGGTTTCTTAGGGAAGCAGATGGAGCAGTAGAGGCTGAAGGCCTGGCAGACTCCTCGGCATAACTGCACCGCCCCGGGCGTAGAGTTTAGCAACGGAGGCGAACAGCAGCATGGCGAAGGAGTCTTTTTTGCGCGGTGCTTTCATCTTGGCGCTGGCCAGCGCCGTGAGCAGGGTCATCGGCATCGTTTATCTGGTCATTCTCCCCCGCATTATCCAAGAAGAAGGGATGGGGCTGTTCCAGCTGGTGCGCCCCATTCACTACTTCGCTGCGGTTGTGGCCATTTCTGGGATGCCCGTGGCCATCGCCAAACTTGTGGCAGAAGAAGCGGCGCGCGGTTCTCGCCGTGGAGTGAGGCGCGTCTTCCGCCTGGGCTTTGTGACCATGGCGGCTACCGGTGGTGTTACAGCAGTCCTGCTCATGGCCGGCGCTCGCTATCTGGCTGAGTATGCGGCGCGCGACATGGCTGTCTACCCCACAATTGTCATCCTCGGCCCTGCCTGCTTTTTCCTCGCCCTCAGCGCCGCTGTGCGCGGTTTTTTTCAGGGAATGCAGTATATGGTTCCCAACGCCATCTCTCAAGTGGTGGACCAAGTGGTGCGTGTAGCGGCCACCGTCCTGCTGGCAGTTTGGCTCCTTCCCTACGGAATCTCTTTTGCCGTGGCGGGGACTGCCTTGGGCTCGTTGGCCGGTGAGTTCGCAGGCTGGCTCGTGTTGGCCGGCTTCTTCGCGGCCAGGGAGCGAGAACTGTTGGCTGGGGTCCCCAAGGGGCAAGAGGATAGAGGAGAAAGCTGGATCAAGGTCTGCGGCCGCCTGTGGGCATTGGCTGTTCCTGCTGTAGTGGCTACGGTGCTGTGGCCCGTGATGCAGATGGCAGATACAATCTTGATACCAGCCCGCATGCAGAGCGCCGGGTTCACCGTGGAACAGATCCGTGCAGGCGTGGGCTTTATGGGTATGGCTGCACCCGTGGCTCAGTTTCCCAACATCATCACCATCGCACTTTCTACCAGCCTGATTCCGGCCATCACTGAGGCGTGGGCTGTGGGCAGCCGCAGGCTCATCGCCTACCGCACCGAGGAGGCACTCCGCTTCGCGGTCATCTTCGGCCTGCCTGCTGCCGTGGGTTTGGCGGTACTGGCTGAGCCCATCTGCCTGATGCTCTTCGGCTACAAAGAAGCAGCTTCTCATCTGATGGTGATGGCCTCCGGGGCGGTCACGTTGGGGCTTATTCAGGCCACTACCGGCATCCTGCAGGGAATGGGGCTCATGGACATCCCAGTGCGCAACCTCCTTGTGGGAGTGGTGGTGAAGTTCGCCGCCAACTATTACCTCTTGGGCATTCCTTCCGTGGGCGCAGTGGGCGCATCCTATGCGACTGCGCTGAGCTGGGCAGTGGTGGCGCTGCTCAATCTCTGGGCTGTGTTCGCCCGTGCTGGCTTCGTCGTGAAACCGTGGGAGAGCATTATAAAGCCCATCGGGGCTACAGTGCTTCTGGCCGGATGGGCGTACCTTGTGCACGACGCACTTATGTGGTTCGCTGGGAACACGCTCAGCACAATTGCCGCAGCGGCCAGCAGCTTCTTGCTGTATTTCCTCACGCTCATGGCCTGGGGTGCCATCACGCAGAAAGACCTCACCCTCATCCCCGGCTCGGCAGGGGCTGCCTTAGGCAGCTTTCTTCAGGCCTGGGGGTTTTTGCGGAAATAGTCTTTCGCTTGATCCCAGATGGCATCCATCTCCGCCAGGCTCATTTCCTCCAACGAGCGGCCTTGGGCCTGGGCCTGCTCTTCAATGAAATGGAAGCGCTGGACGAACTTGTTTGTGGCATGCTGCAGCGCCAGTTCAGGGTCGACCTTGGCATAGCGGGCCACATTCACCAGGGCGAAGAGGACATCACCAAATTCGTCGTTGATTTTGGCCGCCTCTCCGCTTTCCAAAGCAGCACGCAGTTCTCCCAGCTCTTCCTCTACTTTGGCAAAGGCGCCGTCGATGTCATCCCATTCAAAGCCCACTTTTGCCGCTTTCTTCTGGATCTTCTCTGCCCGCATCAAGGCGGGAAACTTCTTGGGGACGCCGTCGAGAATTGAGGTGCGCTCGCGGCCGTGTTTCTCCGTCTTTTTGATGGCGTCCCAGTTCCGCATTACCTCGCCCACTGAAGCTACTTCTGTATCGGCGAAAACGTGGGGATGGCGGCGGATGAGCTTCTCGCAGATACCGTCAATGACCTCGTCCATAGAAAACGTCCCCAGTTCTTTGGCGATCTGCGCGTGGAAGACCACTTGGAGCAGGACATCCCCCAGCTCTTCCGCGAGGAGCTCAGGATCGCCGCTGTCAATGGCTTCCAGGACTTCGTATGCCTCTTCGATCAGGTACCGCTTCAGTGTCTGGTGAGTCTGCTCCCTGTCCCAGGGGCATCCTTCCGGCGAGCGGAGTTTCTCCATAATGTTCAACAAGCGTTCTAGGCCCATGTGCTCACCTCATACTGCAGTTCAAAGAGAAAAGCCTGCATGTTGCAGGCTCCAGTTCACGGATTACTTAGGGGCGACAACTTCTTTGAGAGATTTGCCCGGCTTAAACGCAGGAACTTTTGTTGCCGGAATCGTGATCGGTTCCTTGGTCGAAGGATTGACACCTTGACGAGCCGCCCGTTCCCTTACTTCGAAAGTGCCGAATCCGACGATGGTAACCTTGTCACCCTTGGCCAGTGCCTCGGTGATGCTGGCGAATACGGCCTCGACGGCATCACTGGCTGCCTTTTTGGTGATGTTGGCCTTGTCGGCAACGCTGGCAATGAGCTCTGTCTTGTTCACTTATAAACCTCCTTCGTGAGTGGAAATATAGGGATTTTATTCTCCCTGGCTGCATGTATTCCTGCCGCAGTGGTAATATTTTCCCCACAAACACGGAATTTACGCGGGTTTTCAGCGAAAACTAATCCCACACACACATTTTGGTTGGGAGGAATAGTCATGGCATCCAGGGTGCAGCAGGGAATAGTCTTGGGCCTTGTCCTGGTTCTGGTGGCAGCCGTTACCCTGTTGATCAGCTGGTCAGGCAGTGAGGACAACATCGTCCGGGAGCTCGAACGGGAGCCGCAAGTGCGTGTGTACATGCATGAAACGGGCCAAATAAAGGAAATGCCACTGGAGGAGTACGTGGCGGCGGTGGTTGCAGGTGAGATGTTCCCCGATTGGCCGGTGGAAGCATACGCTGCCCAAGCAATCTTTGCCCGCAGCTTCACCATGGATTTTATTGCAGCCGGCGGAGTGCGGGACAAGTATGGGGCGGATGTGTCCACGAACATCGAAGAGACCCAGGCCTTCAACGCTGAGGCGGTCACCGACGACATCCGCAAAGCAGTGGAAATGACCCGAGGGCAGGTGATGGTGTTCGACAACCGCTATGTCCGGGCCTGGTTCCACGCCTATTCCGGTGGAATTACAGCACAGGCCCACGAGGGGCTGGATTACCAAGAGGAGGAACCGCCCTTTACCAAGAGTGTCAAGCTGCCTGAAAACGAGTACGTACCCGAGGACGTCAAGGCATGGGAAGCGGCCTATGATGCACAGGAACTGCAGGAAATGCTGGCGGATGCGGGCATCAACGTAGGTGAGATCACTGGCATCTCCATCCTGGAACGGGGCCCGACAGAGCGCATCACTAAGATCCAGATCGATGGGTCGCAGGGGACAGAAGTGGTTTCAGGGCCGAAGTTCCGTCTGGCGGTGGACTCCACCCGCATGAAATCCACGTTAGTAGATACATTCCAGTTCTCCAATGGACAGCTCCGCATCACCGGTACTGGTTACGGCCACGGGGTGGGCTTGAGCCAGTGGGATGCCTTCAAGATGGCTAAGGACGGCAAATCGCCGGAGGAGATCGTCAAGACGTTCTTCGCTGACGGCGTGGAGATCAGGAAAATCTACGATTAAGTCTAATCTGCCCCGATCCCGCATAAAATGTACAAACTGCCAGATGCGGGAGAGGGGCGTTTTCATGGACGAAAAACGGCTCAATGTTGTAAGGCATCAGATCATCCTCGCGGAGCGGGAGCGCCTGAGTATAGATGGCGTGCTCAATGTGGAGAGTTTTGATGATCGGGAAATCGCGCTGGAGACGGATCTGGGCGGCTTGATCATCCAGGGCGAAGACCTGCACATTAAGGAGCTCAATCTCGAGAAAGCGAACCTGTTGGTGAATGGGTTCATCAAGTCGCTGGAATACACGGGCGAATCTCTCAGCAAAAAGGGAAAGGGCCTACTGGAGCGGCTCTTCCGATAGGAACCAGCACCAAGAAGCGGGCATACAATGAGGGCAGGGGGTCGAAGCGATGGAGTCTCTCAGTGCACAGTTGTATGCCTTCGGCATCATCCTTATTGCAGGGTTGACCGTCGGTTTCTTAGTTGATGCGTACCGTGTTGTGCGGGGCATTCTGCGGCCGGGCCTGGTGAGCACCGCCGTCCTTGATCTGTTGTTCTGGGTACTCCTGACCCCGATTTTGATCCTCTACCTCCTGCTTGCCAATTGGGGCCAGCTCCGAGGCTATGTTGTCATAGGCCTGACTTTGGGTTTTGCCTTTTACAAGTTGACTATGAGCCGGGCAGTCGTAGCCCTGATGCTGTGGTTGATTGACATCATAGGCAAAGCTCTGATGCTCGCGGGAGCACTAGTCTGGTCCATTGCAACCTTCCCCTTGGTGTTGGGGCAGGAGCTGGGCTTGGGCCTGAGGAGCATCCGCATGCGCAGGCGCTTCATCTGGGGGCCGGGGTTGTGGTTCGGATCTGGGCTCCGCTGGCGGAAATAAGGCTTAGCTAGAAGGAAATCCCTTCCCATGGGCAGAATCAAACGCCAGGGGGGAACGCAATGGGTACTAAGCGCCGCCGGCGCAGCCAGTCTCGACGGTTTGTCGTTATCTTGTGCATTCTAGTGCTCTGGGTTGGTTTCAACTTCGCCCGCAACGCCTACCGCAATTACCGCCTGCGTTTGGAGATAGAGTCGCTGCGGCGGGAGATTGCCGCGATCGAGCTGCGGAATAAACAGTTGGAGGACGAAATCGAGAACTGGCAGTCTCCCGAGTACGTGGAGCGGGTGGCGCGGGAAGAGCTTGGATTGGTCAAGCCGGGTGAGAGGGTCTATGTGATTGCCCAGCCCAAAAACGGCGATCGTTAAGTATATGCCCAGCTAGCCGTTGTAATTTTATCCAGAGATTGACACAAAAATGCAACTATTATATAATCTATACTAGCCATGTGCCCTGCATTGGCCACAATCCAAGAGGAGGAATTTTTTCACGTATGTCAATTGATGTCGGCAGCATTGTCGAGGGTAAGGTTACAGGGATAACCAACTTCGGTGCATTCGTTGAGCTCTCGAACGGTCAGACAGGTTTGGTCCACATTTCAGAAGTCGCTGATGCCTACGTAAAGGACATCAAGGACTATCTCAAGGAAAGCGACATTGTGAAGGTCAAAGTGATCAACATCTCCGACGGCAAGATCGGCCTGTCCATCAAACAGGCAAATCCCAGCTCGTCGCGCCGGGCCAATGATCGCGGTAACTCTCGCAGGCGTCCTAACCTGGACTTCGAAGAGCGCTTGATGCGATTCTTGAAAGACAGCGAAGAGCGACAGAGTGCACTGAGAAAGAGCCAAGATTCAAAGCGGGGTGGCAGGGGCGCACGGTAAGCAGTTAAGACTGTTTTAGTGTTATTTCCTGAAAGCTGGACATCCCTTAGAGGGTCAATCCTCGGAGGGATGTACGTTTTTTTAGGAGTGATCACGTGAAACTAGAGCAGATAACAAAGGAGGACCGGGCAGCTGTCGCACTGCAGCTTGGGCGGGATCCCCGGGGTTTGTTGGGGATCTGCCGCCGCTGCAAGTACGGCTATCCGCAGGTGATCGTCAACCGGCCTGTGATCACTGAGGCGGAGGATATCAGCGTGTTTCCCACCATGTTCTGGCTCACATGCCCGTATCTGCGCAGGGCAGCGGCCCGCCTCGAAAGCGAGGGCTGGATTGCCCGCTTTGAGGAACGGCTCCAGAACGATGAATCCTTTGCGGAGCAGGTGGAGAAGGATCACAACCGCTACGCTGATATGCGGCTGAATCTGATCCCCAAAGAGGTCCAGGCCCGCCTGCGGGATGATTATCCCGAGTACTTCAAAGTGGTGGCCTATTCTGGTGTGGGAGGCAGCCGCAGCCGCGAAGGGGTGAAGTGCCTTCACATGCACTTGGCCGACTACTTGGCTCGGGGTGAAAACGCGATCGGCGCGGAAGTGGTCAAGCTGTTGGACGGGCCCCTCGACTGCGAGAGCGGCAGCTGCGAAAAGGAGCTGTAGGATGCAGGCGGTAGTAGATATCGGGACTAACTCGGTACGGTTGTTTATCGGGGAAAGGACAAGAGCCGTAGTCAGAGACCTAGTCATAACGCGCCTGGGACGCGGCGTCGACAGGACCGGTGTCTTGAGCGAAGAAGGCACAGCCGCGACCATCCAAGCGCTGCTCCGGTTCAAACAGCGTCTGGACGCTTACAACATCATCCCCACCGTGGTGGCCACCAGTGCAGTGCGGGATGCCGCCAACCGAGCGCAGTTTGTGGAAGCTGTGCGGCAGGCCCTGGGCTGGGACGTGCGAGTCCTCTCCGGCAGGGAAGAGGCAGAATACTCGTTCAAAGGTGCGGTGATGGCCGCGGCTCAAAATGCCTCCGGCCCGGTGGCGGTAGTGGATATTGGCGGGGGCAGCACAGAGATCCTGGTGGGAACCAAGGCCGGCGGCCTCCTCACAGGCGGCAGTGTGCCGGTGGGAGCAGTGAGGATGACGGAACGGCATGTGACAGCCTACCCCATCCCCACTGATGAGCTCGAGGCCCTGGAGACACAGGTACGGGCAGAATTGGAAGAACTTACTGCGGCAGCCACGGCGGCAGGGCCGACAGCCTTGATTGCAGTGGGAGGCACCGCCACCACTCTGGCTGCTGTGGACCTGAAAATGGAAGAATATGATCCTGAGCGTGTGACCGGTTGGAAGTTGAGGGTGGAGAGGCTGCAGGATATCTATGCACAGTTGGGGAAACTAAGCCTGGCGGAACTGAAACAGGTGAAGGGCCTCCAGCTTGGGCGGGAGGATATCATTGCGGCAGGAACCTGCATTCTCCTGATGTCCTGCCGGCTCATGGGTTTTGAGGAATGCACTGTCAGTGATGGGGATCTTCTCATCGGGCTGCTTACTGCTTGAAGTTGACGTTCAGGCAGTCGGTGGTCTATAATGAATCGTGTATCAGCAGTGCCGGGGTGGCGGAATCGGCAGACGCTACGGACTTAAAATCCGTTGGGCATTTGTGTCCGTGCGGGTTCAAGTCCCGCCCCCGGCACCATTCCAACACCTGGGGTTTGCCGGGTGTTTTTTGTTACGTCTGGAGGTGTCAGCCATACGCAGGTTCTCTGATAAGAGTGAGCTGGAAAAAACATTGATTGCCGGCCTGCACGGCGTGGAACTGCAGCGCGATGAAAAACGGCGCTATCTTGGGCATTTCCGCGAGCGTGTCATTGAGGCAGTGACGTTTTCTCAGCTGCGCACCGCCAAGGGTATCAATGCCATGAAAGAAGCGCTGAAGCACGACAAAGCTGCGGAGCTGGTCGTTCAGAACAAAGCTCGTTCTGCGGCCATGCCCCTGATCGTCGAGGCTCAGCGCTTGGGTATCGACTTTACCATAGTGAGCGATCCCCAGTTCGTCGGGGAGATCGCGGTCGCCCTAGTAGCGCGAGAAGCAGTAGATGTTCCCCGCCTGATGGCCGAAGAACAGCAGACACGCTAGAAGGGATGGCCTTCACTGTCGTCCTTGTACTGCGGTTCTTCTCCTTCTGCTTCCTGGTTTTCCTCCTCTTCCCCGAATCCTAACTCTGCTTCTTCAGCTCCAGCGTTTGGCCCGGCCTCTTCTGGCTGGGCTTTGGTTTCTCCTGCAGGATGCTCTGCCGTTTCGGAAGCATCTGTTTTCCCGCGCTTTTCCGGCTGGGTGATCAGATAGGTGAGAATCATGCTCAGGCCCACAAAGAACGGGATCAAGCCTGCCAGAAGCCACGGCCCGATTCCCAAGGTGCCAAGCCCTATGGTCAATGCCAAGCCCACAAGCGCGGTGGTGAGGCCTCCCGCTAACTGACGCTTACGACGCTGCTCAGGGTTCTCCTCCGTCCACAATTCCGCCGCTGCTGCCGTTCTCTGAATCACGGCCATTCGCTCCCTGTGCTTAAACCAACGCAGGCCGAGAACCAGAATGACGACAAGGAGAAGGGCTAGGAGCATGAAAGCACAGAGACTCAAGATTATGTTCCAGCTGTACATGGCGCTACCTCCTCTTGGTTTTTACTGATAATCTATTCGCAAGGAACCCAAACTTACCATCAGTGAAAGGGTACCGCGGATGTCTCCTTCTCCGAGTATTCCGGTGGCCTTGTCTGTTGTTCGATCGCCATCGAACGGAACCAGGATCTCCAAGCTGCCCAGATCGACACCTGCTTCCAGTTCGTATGCCTCGCCTTTAGGCAGGAACAGCTTCACGGCCCCAAGGCGGTTCTCAATCACAGATGACCTTGCCAAGCGCCCGCGGATTTCCACATCACCCATGGAAGCTGCCACCTGCAGGTTGTCAGCAAACTCCGCATTGTGGATCTCTACACTGCCCAAGTCGGCCTGGATAAAGGCGTTGCCCTGGAAATCGTAGATTCTGATGGAACCAAGGTCATCGTCGATGCGCAGTGTCCCGGACACATTCTTCACTTCAACGGTCCCCAAATTGACCTTCAAGTCAGCGATCAGCTCCCGAGGGACGGTCAGGAAGAGATCCAGAGAAACTTGCTCATTGTCGCGCGTGCGCGGCACTCGCCCCACCACCTGCGTACGCCCCGCGCTCACCGCCGTTTCCACCGTAATCTGGTCGAGAAGGTAGGCGGCGCTGCGCAGTCCCGTTTTCGCCTTCTTCACGACCCGCAGAGTAATCTGATCGGTGTCGGCGCCTTCAATATATACTTGCCCCAGCTGGTTGGAAACGCTCAGGAAGCCAGCGTACTCCAGCTGCATCGTTTCTACCCGCTCGTGCTCGCCAGTGAGCGTGGTAGAAAAAGCTGGTGGTGCCTTCTCTAGGGTAGAGCCGAACTTGGAGGGGAACACACTTACCACCATGCCGGCCAACGCACCCACCATCAAGAGGACGACCAGCACTGTCAAGAATCGTCGCATGCTGCCACCCCGCCTTCTGTGTTTTCATTGTTAGAAATATTCCCCTTCTCCGAGCAATTGTCCTCTTCAGCCCGCTGGGTTAATGTGGAGGACGAGACGAAAAGTTGGCAGTGCAAGAGGGTTGCACGCATTAACGTTGAATGTACATTATGAACAACTATAAGGGAGGAGCGATCGCATGAGAAGACTTTTTCGCAGTAGTTTGTTGGTAGTCCTTGTCGCTTTTGCGCTTGTCCTCGGTGCGCAGGCCACGATCTTTGGGGCCGAGTTGGTCATCTTGCACACCAATGACGTCCATAGCCGGTTAGAGTCATTCGTAGACGGAGAAACAGAATTAGGCGGATTAGCACGGTTGGCCACTGTCGTTGACGAGATACGTGATCAATACGGCAAATCCGTCATTTTGTTGGATGCCGGTGACGCCACACACGGCACCAACGTGGCCAACTTGTTCCAAGGCCGGTCCACAGTTGAAGTTATGAACGCCATCGGCTACAATGCTATGACCCTCGGCAACCATGATTTCAACTACGGGCAAGAGGCCCTGTTGGAGCGCATGGCAGATGCCAAGTTCCCCTTCTTGGCGGCTAACGTCACCACCGAGGCCGGCGAGGTACTTACCTACAGCGCCCTTGTCCAGGATTTTGGCGGGGTACGGGTCGGCGTGATCGGTGTTTCTTCTCTGGAAACCCCGGTAACCACACATCCGAACAACGTTGTAGGCTTGGTCTTCCACGATCCGATTCAGACGGTGAAACAGCTGGCGGAGAGGCTGCGTCCTGATGTCGATGTACTGATTGCTCTGACCCATATTGGTTATCTCGAAGATCTGAAACTGGCGGAGGCTGTTCCGGAGCTTGACGTAATCGTGGGCGGCCACAGCCATACCGAGCTGCAGGAAGCAGTTGAGGTGGGCGGCGTGATCATCGTCCAATCCCATGAGTGGGCCCGTAACCTGGGCTTTTTGCGCCTGGAGATCGAAGACGGCAAGATCACAGGCTACGAACAGCGCCTGATTCCTATCACCGCAGCGGTTGAGCCGCATCCGGAAGTACAGGCCATCATCGACGGTTGGAACTCTCTGCTCGCAGAAAGGTTGAACCAAGTAGTAGGAACCACATCCGTCTTCTTCGACGGTGAACGGGCTAACGTCCGCACCAGAGAGACCAACCTGGGCAACCTGGTTGCTGACATCATGCGTGAGGCCACCGGTGCTGACATCGCCATCACCAACGGCGGCGGTATCCGGGCAAGCCTGCCGCAGGGCGAAGTAACCATCGGTGACATCTACACTGTACTGCCCTTCGACAACACATTGACCGTCATTCAGCTGTCCGGACGCGATCTGCTGGCTGCTCTGGAGTACAGTGTCCGGCTCTATCCTGAGCAGAACGGCGGCTTCCTGCAGGTTTCCGGCGTACACTTCGCTGTGAACCCGAGGAACAGCGGCAAGCGTGTGTACAACGTCCGCATCAACGGTGAGGTTATCGTCATGGATAAACTCTATACCGTGGCCACCAACGACTTCTTGGCGGCGGGCGGCGACGGCTACGAGGTTCTGAACAACGGTATCATAGTCTCCGACACTGGCTTGATGCTCCGGGATGTGGTGGTAGACTACTTCCTGAAGCACGGCACAGTGGACGAACCGGAGGGCGGCCGCATTATCTTCCTCAACTAGAACCAGCTGAAGTCCAGAAAACACGGCACTAAAGGCAGGCTTCCGCTCCCGCGGGAGCCTGCCCGCGTTACGAGGAAGGAGGGACACCATGTTGGAGGTGCTGGCAAGCCAGAGAGACGGTTATCCACTGATCAGCGGCCACCGCGGTGGAGCGGCGTACGCACCAGAGAATACTATGGCCGCGTTCAGAAAGGGCAAAGAGCTCGGTGCCGATCTGCTGGAACTCGATATACAGCTTACTAAAGACGGCCACGTGGTTGTGTTCCACGACGAAGCATTGGAGCGGACCACGAACGGAAAGGGGCTCTTGGCCGGCCACACCCTCGCTCAGCTGCGGGAACTAGATGCGGGCTCCTGGTTCGGGCCCCAATATGCGGGGGAACCCATTCCCACCTTTGAAGAAGTGGCAGCCTGGGCGGCTGCAGAAGGGGTGCGGTTGAACGTGGAGCTGAAGAGCGGCCCGTACCCTCATTTTGACATCGCTCTGGCGGTCAAGGTTGTGGAGATTCTGGAGACGTACGGCCGCATCGAAGATTCCCTGTGCATCTCCTTTGACCACATCCTGATCGCGGAAGTGAAACGCCGGGCGCCGGGTCTGGCCTGTGCTGTGAACTACACCGCTGGGTTGGTGGACCCGGTAGGAGTCGCCCGAGCTGCCGGTGCTGACATCTTGAACATCCACCGGCAGTTCGTGTCCCCCGAAATTGCCGCCATCGCCCATAAAGCCGGCTTAGGGCTGCAGTGCTACTGCGACGATCCTGAGCAGGCTAAGTTCTTTACCCGTATCGGTGTTGATTTCATGGACAGCGATCATCCCGATGTAATTCGGGCGGCGGTGCGCTCGGTGCCTCGGGAAGAAGTTGGGTCGCTTTCTGCCGGCCTCTAGGATCAGCGCTCCTTTGCTGATTTTTCCTGGTGATATTCACCGGGATTTCTGCTTGACAGAGCAAGTGGCCGTATTCTATAATACATATTGTCCACGGGCCATTAGCTCAGCTGGTAGAGCACCTGACTCTTAATCAGGGTGTCCTGGGTTCGAATCCCCGATGGCCCACCATAGGAAAGTCTTAAGACCGCCTTCTGGCGGTCTTTTTCGTTGCTTGGGATAATCTTCCTTCGCGGCTAGACTCTTGCTGACAACGTTGTTGCTGGTGATGGTCACTCCTGTGGCTCTTGCTTACGACAGAGTAGACGTTAGCGCGTCGAACGAGAGCACGTATGCCCTTAGTCTAGACATAGCACCCTATCACGGTACCGTGTTTAGTGTCGTATGGGAAGCCAGCGGAGAGCTCAGGGATGTCTTACTCGACTCTGAAGGCGATATGACGTCTGTGGGCGACTTTGAGCTGTGGGAAGGCAGCAGGAAGTCCAACATCATGGCCTTAGGATACAGACTGGGAGTAGCTACCCCATGGGTTGGCGTAGGCAAGCAGACCATAGAAAAGACGCGATATGAGATGAAGATGGAAGATGAAGAGTTGGTCAAGAAGACCACAGACTTGACCAAGAGCGAAACTGGCCCAGCCTTCGGCGTTAATCTGGAACACTGGGTTGATAAGATAGGATTGACAGGAACACTGGCCAAAGTTCCGGGTGGTGTCCTAATGACAGC